>Ga0209698_10000638_pt1 | contig 39976 bp, 31 predicted proteins | sample LitLauG_LLR_2012_FD_187203 | JGI IMG/M metagenome (GOLD analysis project Ga0209698, IMG submission 187203) | Freshwater sediment microbial communities from Pennsylvania, USA - Little Laurel Run_MetaG_LLR_2012 (SPAdes) (version 2) | ecosystem: Environmental > Aquatic > Freshwater > Creek >... | reverse complement strand
GTGGGTAGAGAAAGACTACGAAACCGTCGCCGGCCGCGCGCGGTATGTGCGAACAGGGCGCCGTTCCTGTTTTGGCGTAGCAACGAAAATTGAGATTCTTAGCAGTACCCGCCGCGGCACACTGCTTCATGCCTTGAAGCACGGTTTTATCCGTCATCTGCGCGAAGGCCTGCGCTACCGAGAGCGGATCGTTCCGCCACTCTGCGCCCAGTCCCATCAGGGATTCATCGCTGACGGAGCGGCCCGGTCGCGCAAGTCCATAACGGAGACAGACAGAGTCAAGAGCCGCCCGATCAATGAGTTTTGCGAGCTGCAGAAAATAGGAATTGCAAGAATGAGCGAGCGCTTGAACGACAGTTTGTCGCCCATGGCCGCGTGGCAACCAGCATCGGTCGCGTGTACCCCGGCAGGCAAAGACCGGAAAGTTCGCGTGCGTGGCCCCATAGGCTAGCACCAGAAACGGCTTCAACAACGAACCGAACGTGACCAGCCGTGAAGCGTCCGGCCACACCACCTTTCTCCTGTTCTGTCGAAGGTCCAGTTCGATCCACGAAAAGCGGGTCGTCACTTTGTCAGAAACTCATAGCGGACCGTATCGCGCGTCACTTCACCGTCTTCCTGCGTGGTCATCGAGACCCGTCGCAGCCGGTACAGTGAGTCGCCAAGGCTCTGCAGATTGCTCGAGAAGAACGCCGGTGCTTCGCCTGTCTTGTGGTCGATCACGCCAAATAGCCGCCGGTAGCGCGGCCCTTCAGCGGCGTGCTCATAGTCTGCTAAGTACGTCTCGCCCTTTACCACCGTTGGAATCGCCATCGTTGTATGCGCCGTGAATCTGCTCAACAGCAGAACGCCGTTATCATCGGAAGTCGTTAACGGATCAAGGCTACCCGTCTTAACTACATTGATCGAAGACTGCAGCGCCTTGTCCAAGGCTGGACGATCCGGCTTCGCACACGCCAGCGCCACCTCGCTCTCCGGCAGCACGAACACCCGATCGCCAGTAAGGTGAGTCACTTGGCTATGCAGCAAAGCCTTCGGTTCCATCGCCATGACCGCGTCAGTCAACGCGTCAACGTTGTTGGCAGACGACCGTTGAAACGGCGGCTGGTCGATCCGGGTTTCGAGATCGGACTCGCTCCCAGCAATCGGCGCATCACCGCTAACTTGTGGCGCATTCTTGATGACCGCTATACCCGAAGCTGGGTCGCTCACCACCACCTGCTGCAGTATGGACCGGACCAAGGCCCGATTCGGATTGGCCCAAGCTCGGTAAACGGAAGCACTCTGCGGAATGTGCCCAACCACCTTACTGAACGCGCCACCATCAATTTCGCTGGCAGTTGGCCCTAGCAGAACCCGCCGCTCCTCAAAACCTGCCGGCAGTTCGAACAAGTCGGCGCTACCTGAGGTGAATGCCGCCAGGTCCGTCTGATTCCGCTGAATCCAGTAGGTTCGAAACTGCGGCGACTTGCGCAACGCAGTGAAGTTATAGACCAGCCGCAGATCCCCCACCTGCGGCGCCTGTGCGACCGTATCTTTGTACCAAGCCTCGGTCGACACTGAACCAGCAGCTTTCCCCGCTAACAACGCCAACGTCCGAGCCATCAACTCCGCATCCGTGGCTACAACCATCCAACCATCATGCGACGCAAAGGAAACGGTGTAACTCTGATGCCCGTCCGTTTCGGTTTTCAAATAAAAGGGAATCCCTGCGGCCTCCCGCGGCTGGTAAGACTTTCTGTTTTTCCAGAGCTCGCTTTGGTCCAGACGCGTCCCGTCCATGCGCGTCATATAGACAAAGCGGAGAGTCGAGAACTCGTAGAACGCCATGGCAGACTCCGTACCCGCTAGTTCGTTCACCATGTTCATCTCAACGGGAACTTCAGCCACAGTCGCAAACTGGATCTGTGCTTCCATGAGCCTTTGCAGCAATCGCGACTGTGACAGCACAGTCGCGTTGTCGCTCTTCAGCCAGCGCCGCCGTTCGCCCGAGCCATTCCACTCCGTCAACACCCGGTGGAAATCCTTCGCCTCCACATAGAAGATAGCGCCCGAGGGCATCAACGCCGCCGTTTGTAGATTGTCGGGACCTTTCTGTGCGTACAACCACAGAGCACCAACCGCCAGAACCGCTGCGATCAAAGGCTTCATTCCGCACCTCCTGTCAGCCGAGGTTTAACAATTCCGGCTTGCGTCAACTCAATACTGATAATCGGCGCTCGACTTCGATTCGCCGCATCCAGCCGCGCCTTCGCTCGAACCGCATCACGCAGTTTCACCACCCTGGCCGATTGCGGCACAATCCGGTTAAACAGGGCCTCAGCCATCGCGTACTGCTGCCTCTTCGCCAACGCACCTGCCGCCAGCTCCATTACTCTCATGGCCTGATCGGATTCAGAGTGATCCGCTTCGTAGCTGTTCCAAGCCGCCAATCCGAGCGCGTCGTTATTATTCTGAAACGCACTTTCGGCCAAATCCAATCGCTCAGCCCGTAAGGTCGGATTTAGGGCAATCGCTTCCGCGTACAGCCCCGCTCGGAGTCGCGCCAGAACAAAGAACGGCTGCGAGGCCTCCTGCGGCGTGATTGTGGTGTGAGTCAGCAAATCCAGCTCGGTATTCCCGCTCACCGGAGCTTTGAGATCGCGCAAACGACAGGCTGCTTGCGCCCGTAAAGTGTAATCGGCGAAATCCGCTTTCCGAACGGTCTCAAGTAACGTCTTGTCCTGCGTGTTTCGAGCTACGGCAAAGACAGCCTCAGCATTCCAAGGTTCAGCCGTGCGCCATTCCTTGGCATACTCCGCGGCTTCCTTGTTCATACCGGCTTTCTCCAAAAGACTGACCGCAGGTGGAAGATTCTCAAACGGTGCGCCCACACTCAAAGTCACATCTCGCAGCAGCGATAAAGCCTCAGGAGTTCGTTTCTGTTCAATTCGAACCTCCGCCATTCCAAAATAAGCAGAAGCCGCAGACGTGTCTGCGTGCAACTCCCGCTGGTACTCCCACTCCCGAATCTGGAGCGACCAATCCGGGTGGCTCTTAGTAAAAGTAGAGGCGACAGTCAAAGTCTGCTCTCCGGCAGGCGGCGTGAGGATTTCATTGTCATAAGCTGCCAACGTTTCGGCCAGATGATTCGACTTTGCAGCCACCTCCAATAGAAGATCCGCCGGCCGATCCGTCTTAGGCTCAATCTGATGAAGCACGTTCCAAGCCTCTTGCGACTCTCCTTGTTGATTGAGATACTTGGCATACGCAACAAGCGAGTTTTTCTTGCTATCGCTATCAGCTAAATAGAACGGTTTCTTTTCCGCCTCAGACAACAACGAAGACTGGATGATCTGATCACTCAAACCAGTCAACTCCGGAGTTTTCGCCAGTTGCAGCACCCAGTTGACAGCACTCTTTCGATCAGCCGCTCCAGTCAAGATTCCTTCTACGAGCGGGAGGAATTGATAGCTTCCGTCCCTTTTACTGTTGGCTGCTAGCATCGCGTCAGCCTCTGGCCGGAGTTCTTTTACGGCACGGTATTCATTCATGCGGGTTAAGGCGAGTTTTGCCGTTTCCTGATCTTCAACGGTCATCAGGTGAAAAGCAGTTTTCAAGTGATTGATTGATTCTTGCGGATGACTTTGTGCGTGTTCCCCTTCCGCCATGAAAACGTGGACGTCCGCACGTTTCGGGCTGAGTTCCAGCGCCTGCTCATAAGCGCCCATAGCAGACCCGAAATGGCCTAATTCAAATTGGTCTTTACCCAGGGCAACATAGCTGTCGGAGGCAGCCGGCGACACTTCAACTACAGCAGGCATCAGGTCAACAGCAGCCTGATTCTTCTGGGTCGTCAAATAATCCCCGTAGCGCGCCGCGTAGTAATACCAAACTGCTCCTTGCAGCGCATCGCCCTTAGCTTGCTTTAACTGTGCACCCACAGTTCGTGCACCCAATGCGAAGTTGAATTCCGTGGCGGTTCTCGGCGATAGAAAGAAGTAGTCTGTGAGGGCCGAATACGCGTGCGTCCAGAGGCTGGAGAGATTGGCGCCGCGCGCTTGAACGACCTGCACGGCCTGATCTTCCGGCAGCATTGGCAGCAGTTCTTGCGTCAACTGATTTGCAAGCTCGGGATTTTCCCCCCGGATACGCGACTGCAAATCGGCGTGCGTTTGCCCTAATAGTTGGGCATAGCGGTGAACGTCCATCGTCCGTAGGCGGTCCAACATTCGCAACTCGTTCACATCGTCCCCTGCACGAGCGTAGGCCGCCGCGATCGATCTCTCGATTCCATCCGACGACTCCTTCTGGAGCAAAGGCTCGATGGCTTCCAATTGATTGGCGAGTTCTTTGTCCAACAAACGCTTGGATTGAAGGGTTTCCAGAGCGCGCCATGAATGGCGGGGATTGGAGATTGCGCTGGCGTAGAGACGTTTTACGGCAATCTCAGTGAAGCCACCCGTTCGGGCCACATCATAAATATTGATTTCCGCCGGCAAAGCTTTGGGAGTTTCTAATTTAACCGCAAAAGCCGCCTTCTCCTCGGGAGTGTACAGATTGTCGATGGCCGAGCCAAGAGCTATCACCTGCGGCTGCAAACTCCACGGGTGTTTAGGATCAATTGAGGCCCGACGAACACTCGCAACCCCCTCGAACGCTTCTTCCGGACGGCGCAAAGCAATGAGTGCTTGTCCTTCGAGCGTCGCCAGTTGTTCAACGTTACCGTTCTCGCGGCTAAGGAGCGGTTGCACTTCATGAAAAACTTGGTCCACTTCCTTATAGAGGCGCCAACCTTTCAACTGGCTCATCACCTCCACATAACCGTTCAGTTCTTTGGGATGCGCATCTACGTACGCAGCCTTCAACAGGCGAACTGCTTCAGCGGCATTACCTAAGCGGGCTTGCAGGGATGCCTGAGACGCCAGATACTGAGAATCGTGATACGTAACTTCGTAAATCTTTTGATATGTCTTCAAGGCATTGTTGAAACGCAGCAAGCGGGTTTCAAGGTCAGCCTTCACAAGATAGAGGTCCACTCGGTCAGGTCTCACGTACACGGCCTTATCTAAGGCGGCCACCGCCTCCGGATAGCGGCGCAGTGTTGTATCGATCCGCGCTAAGACCATGGGCCAGCGATAGTTGTGCGGTGAGTCGGAGGTCGCCTTTTCGTAATATTTGATCAGCCGATCGGCCAGATGGTTGGCCTCAGCAAAACGGGCTATCTCTTTTGGGAGATTCTCATCTTCGGGGTACACATTGAGAAGAGCTTCATATTGCTCCAGGCCTTCATCGAAATTCTTAGCTTTGAGGAGCGCGTTGATGTACCCACGGCGCAAGCTGGCTGTTCGTTGCGTCTTTTCGTCCTCAGTAAAAGAGCCATTCTTGAGTTGAGCTAACTGCGCCGAGTAGAACGCCAGCAGTGACGTGTTGTCACCTTCGCTTGCATAAGTTGCGGCCTTCGCGGCGAGAAGATCGCCATTATAAGGATCGTTTGCCAGAAGAGTGTCAAGCAGGCGGCGCGAGGTCGTAAAATCTCGGGAGTCGGCCGCCTTTTGAGCAGCTTCCCTGCGAAATTGCACATTGTAAACAAATTGGGCGCGAGAAGCTGCCGCTTCGAGCGTTTCCACGGCCTTTTTCGGTTGCTTTTCGATCCAATAGAAATCGGTGGTGGCTCGCACGATTCCCAGAAGATTCGGGTTCTCCTTGAGCAGGGAGGAAAACTCTCGTTCGGCTTGAGGAACAGATTGGTGCGTCTGGTAGAACTTGGCGAGCTGCAGCCGCGCCGTCAGCTTCTCCACGGAATCAGCGTTCAACGCAACAGCTCGCTGACGCGCAAGCCCGGATAAGTCGTCGTAGCCGAGGCGGTCACAAGCTTTCTCAATCAAGTCGACCTGCTCCACTTCAGTGATTCGGTTTAGCGACTCCTGCAACAGACTGTGAATGTCGGGCCCCCGTTCCTGGTTTTCGAGTAGAGCCAAGCGCAAATGAAATGCCTGCGGGTTGAAGGGCGTCGCCACCGCTAAAGCGGCAGTGCGCTGCTCTATTTCAGTGGAGGTCTGCTTTCTCTTCGCCAGCACAATCAAACGATTCTCCGCCGGACTATTGCTCATGTCCTCCGACTGTGCACTTTCGGCTTCACCATCCTCCACTTCCCCGGAGTCTCCTTCAGCTCGCGGAGACGCCGGCGGTTTAGCAACGGGAGGGCGCGACGCCAAAACGGATTTCAAGTATTCGTCGATAGCTCCGTGATAATCGTTTTGATTTTCATGAATCGCTCCGGCTTCATAGGCAAAAAGATCAGGCTTGCCCATTGCAGCACGTCCCTTTTGTATGAGTCGCAAAGAATCAACAAACTGATAGTAATCCCAGAAGACGGTCGCCGAATCCAGGTAGCCCTCTCCCACTCCAGGCCGCATGTTGGCAAGTTTGTTCCACCACGGTGCAGCTTTCGGGAAGAGCTCTTTGTCGGCATAGATCTCGCCCACAAGAGTTGCTGCGGTTGCATCTCCAGGCATCGCGGTGGCTTTCCGTTCGGCAAAGCGGATGGCTTTATCGAAAGCGGCAGAATTGGAATACGCCATAGATCGCTCAATGCTGATGGTCCTGGTTGCCAGTGCTTGGTCTCCCGGAACTAGAGCCGAGAGGGATTCGAAAGCGGGCGTCGACGCTTCAAAATCCGCAAGCCAAGCTTTGCCCTCCCCATATTCAAGTAGCGCAGCCGTGTTCTTCTGCTGCGCCGCATCTTCAGGCTTAGGTAATGCAGCTAACTCCGCCTGTAATTTGTTAGTGCGGCTGAGATAGGCAAAAAACTCCGTCCGCAGATTTGCGTCATAGTACCAATTCTCGCGAAGCAAGGCCTCGTAGGCCGCCACATCGCCATAAGTTCGAGACTGATACGAAGCCAGCAGATTTCGAACAAATGTCAGATTGTGGGGGAAACGCTGGTGGGCATACAGATTCACTTGCCGGTAGACAAGCTCACTAAAGGCGGTACCAGGCCTAGCAGCCGAGATGAATTTCGCCAAATCGGAGCCATCGAACTTTTCGGTCACTTCCTTTGCCAGCGCCTGGTAGGCATCCGACTGCCGTTTCTTGATATAGAAGCGCGCCAGTTTATCGGCCCAGGCTGTTCCCTCGAACCGCTTCATAGCGGCACGGTAGGTTTGTTCAAGTTCAGGGTCAAAATGGTTCTGTTCGACAAAGAGAGCCAGGCGTTCGTAGATCCCGGGGTCATCGGGATTGCGGTCGATCTCGCGGCGGTAGATCGCAATCGCATCGGGAAGGCGTTTCAGTTGAGTGAGCCGGGAGATATAGAGGTCCAGAACCTTGGAATAATCGGGTGAGCGCGCCGCTCCCGCACCTTCGCTTTGAGGGCCACCAACAACGTCACCTAGCGGACGATGTCCGCTAGCCTCAGCGAGCTTTTGCAACAAGCCGTCGTAGATCGCCAGTTCCTGACTCGACTTCCCCGTTGCGCCATAGGTCGCAGCCAGAAGCAGAGCGACCTTGGTATAGTCGGGTGAAGTTTTGTGAGCGATTAGCCAAGGCGGAGCGAGCCGGAGAATCGCTTCGTTTTGCCCGTAGACCGAATAAGCTGAAAACAGTTTTGATTCAAGAGAAGGAGTCAAGCGCGAGTTGGGAAATTCGCTCTTCATCCGTTCGATAAGTCTCGCCGCCATCGCCCGGTGGAAATACGCAACACTCGCCTGTGACGCAGTCCGATATTGGTCGTCCGGCATGGTTGTATTGAGAACGAGCGACAGAATGCCGTTTAAAAAGCCTGGATGCCGGTCTAAAGTGGCGACATTCCGATAGATACTCAGGTCGCGCGAACCGAACTGAAGAGGCTGCTCCGGCACATCGAGCAGCAGGTCAATCAGCGAGGCCATGGCAAAAGATTTGTCGGTCGGCGCAACACCCGGCAGCGAGTAGAGCGAATAATAGGCGTGCGCAGCTTCGTCATAGTCGGCAAGGCGCGCAAACAAAGCCCCCACTGTCTTCAGCTCAGCAGCGGTCCAAGGAATATTTCCCCCAGTTCGACGCGCTTCTAGTTCAAGCAATTGCTGTCCGGCCAAGTCTCGCTTCGCTTGCTGGTCGTAGTAGAAAAACGCGCGCAACGCGGGATCCAAATCGGTGGGACTAGACGTTGACTGATTGTGGGCCTTCGCTAAGAACGCCCTGAGTTGATGCGACTCAGTCAGGAGATTAAAATAGTTTGTGCGCAGAGCAGCAGGCCAAAGTGGCGAAAATTGTTTGGCGTACACTGCGAGAGCGGCTTCGTCTCCGTTTTGGGCGCGCGCCAATTGCGCATCAGTTTCTACGCCCAGGAATGGTTCATTCGGAAAAGCGCTATGTATGCGCTCGGCCACGTTGCGCGCTGCTGGAATGTCTTTGGCGTCAATTAAGGCCCGAAAATATTCACGAAGAGGGATGCTCTCTTTCGGATATCGAATGACCCAAGCTTCATAAATTCGAGTGCGAATTGCGGGGGCCAGCTTGCTTTCGGACAAGACGCGTAATGCGCGGCCGAAAGCAATCCAGGCAGACTGTTGCGCAACAGCCTTAAACTGATCCTCTGCTTGGGCAGGTAAGGCGGCGGCTTGTAATAGAACATCTACTTCTTGCTCAGGCTGCAAACGCCGTTGGTAGAAATCGGCCAGATCAATAAGCGCATGGCGCTTATCTCGAGCCACCGCGAGGGCTTGCCGCCAGTCTCTCTCGGCAGCCTTGAAATCGAGTTGACGCTCATCTTCCTGTGCACGAACAGCATAGAGTTCGGATGAATTAGGTGTCTTTTGAATCAGCGAATCTAACTCCGGCCGTGCTTCGCTGGGAGGCCGACGCACCAAGATCGAGCCGGCAGGCAGAGCCATCAAGCGATATAACGCCTGCTCCAGGCTGCCGGCCGCTATGGCATTTTCAGCAGCGGGAGACAATCCGATTTCAGCTTGTGCGGCCTTGAAAAGCGTGACCAGCAAGATGATTGAGCCAAGACACTTAAGGAAGAACTTCAAGCGCCACCTCCTGATGACTGATATTGTGTGCGATGTCTTCTGCCGTTACATGGACTGAATATCGACCCGGAGGGAGAGACGCAGGAATATCCAAAACCCCGGTACTGGCCTTGGCCTTTTCGTCCCAATGCAGGACTAGCGGAGCGGCTCCGTAGAGCCTTGCGGTGATCGTTTTCGTGGTTTGGGAGCTCTGCACTCTGACCGCTAACCTTTCACCCGCACGAACCCGATTCGAGGCGAAATGAACTTTGACGACAGGCGCTTGGCTGGAAACGATAAATGTCTTTTCTTCGCGGTACACATTGCCGTTTGTGTCGCGCAAAATCAGCCGCACCGTATGCGGGCCGTCTTTCATATCATCTGGCGCAACGAAGCGCGTTTGCCATACTTTCTCACTCTGAATGAAACGAAGAGGTTGTATGGCCCCGAACGGGAAAAGCGCCACTACGGATTCAACAGTAGGATCCGTGCGGACCCGCAACATCGGATCTCCCGGCCTGATGAGGCGGGGTCGAAGCAATGCACGCGGCGCGGCCAGAAAAGAGGTGTACGGCGTAACAAACTTATATTTTCTGGAAAGCTGGATAATCTCTTCGATACTGGCTTTGTCTTCGCCTTCCCTATCCATTTTTTCGAGCAGCGCATCTACCCGGGCACGCGCCCAGGTAGCGGGCAAGTATGGATGAGACGTGTCGAGTTTCGGCAAGTTCACATGGGCGGTCTGGCGCGTAAGACTGCCGGCACTTCCCAAAGCCGCCGAGAAATCGACAGTCTCGGGTTTTGGATATTGCCCTACCCAGGAAGCCAGTGAACCAGGGAAACTGTCTGCATCAAGGCGATAAACCATCTTCACACTGTCGTCGGGAGATGCCTTCAAAGTCACTTCACTGAGCCGATCCATGCCAATTTTCCGGACGAAGGAGTCCAACTTAAAATCCATTGACTCGGCCGAACCGACTTGTTCGAATACGCCTTCATGAGACGCCACGCGGCGTAAGAGACGGGTGTTCGCGTCGTCTCCGATCGCTAACGCATATAGGCGGGGACGCTGATCGGTGGGGATAAAAGACCACCTCTTATCCAGCCAGTCTCCAAATCGGTTGGGGGAGATGGCTCCCTCCGTCAGGCCGCCATCCGTGAGCAAGACCACATACGTGTCTTGGCGCGATTGGGAGAAGGCAGCAGTCAGGGCAGCTTGCAGATTGGTGCCGCCACGGAGCGGCGAGGAGCGAACGAAATCAAGAGCCTTAGCGACGGCATCCGGGGTTGCCGGAGTTAAGCTCGGGTTTGCCGCGCGGCTTTGGGAGTTGAAGACGATTACATTGAAAGAGTCATTGGGGCGTAGGGAACGCAAGGTTGCTTCCAGTGCCTGGAAACTGCGCTCCAGCTTCTCCCATTGCATGGAGAGCGAAGTATCGAAAAGGACGATCACCGAACGGGGCGCCTTGGCGGCAGTAGCTGCTCCTCCCGTAACTGTTGGGAGGACGGTCGAGGCTTCGAAGAACCCGGGTTCTTGATCGGAGGAGCGATACGCCTGCACAGCGAGCGCATGATCCTCGGCGACTCCGTAGCTTATTGAAAAGTCATCGTTGAGGGCGATATTTGCTCCGTGGAAAGAGCCTTTTATAAGATGAGGTTCCTGGGCGGAAACCTTAAGCGGAAACGCGCTACCGACTTGCTTGAAGTTCTTGAGTTGGAGAGTACTCTTAAGTTCGAGATCGATTGTCACGCTTCGAGCGATCTGCGCCGAAAAACTGACGGGTTTGAGCGGAATTAAGAAGCCAGTGGTCAATTGGGTCATCGGCAAGCTTTGACGATATTCAGCTTCGACGCGCTTGTATCCATAGCCAGGAATGGGGACGATCTTTACGGTAAATTCGGTAGAGTGCACAGCGCCACCAGGGTTCTCACTGTCGCTGACTTCGCCTGATTCCAATAAGCCTGGGTCGATCATCTGATTTCGAATGTCTTGATAGAGTTCGGCGGCGCGCTTGCGCTCGAGGATGACGCCGGGGATACGCGTCAAATCGTCCCAAACGGCAAAATCAGAAATAGCGGCCGAGGCAGGCAGAGCGAGCGAGTAGGTTCCCTCCAGGCTCTGCTGTTTCTTGTTGTGAAACACCTCTTGCAGATGCACTGTGGCGTGGCCGTTGTCGATAGCCACGTGAATTTGTAGAGAGTCAATCGCTAAGATACTTGCGTCGGGAGACTGTTTGTCGCTGGGAATGATGACGCCGCTGTCCGCGCGAGCCAGCAGACCAAGACTCAGAAGCAAAGCAAAATCTGTAAACCGCACTCCAAAACTCCTCATAACATTAAATCCCGCTCCGGAATGCGAACCAAGCCGTTGTCCGTCCCTATATAAAGGTTGCCATCATCCGCGGCCAAAGCCGTCACGTTGGTAGATGGTAATCCGGTCTTCCAAAAACGCCACCGTTGCTCGCCCTTTGGCAGAAATGCCAAGCCCTGTCCGGCTGTGCCGGCGTAGAGACCGCGATCCGTTGCCAACATGGCGTTCGCATTGATCTCAACCCGGCCGCTGCTAAATTCGCGAAACGCTTCAACATCTGAATGGGAGTTCAGTCTGACCACACCCGAGCCATAAGTCCCCAAGTAAACGTCATCTCCGACAACGGCAGATGCGGTAATCCAGTTTTGGGAGAGACTCGAATTCGCAGTAGTGAAACTTGCTTTTACCGAGGCATCTTGCAGATAGGAAACTCCGCCCAAAGTTCCGGCGTACAGACCACCTCCCGTTTCAGCAACTGTGTACACGTGATTGTTCACGAGCCCCTGAAATGCATAGATGCTAGATACCGCAGCTCCGTTCATAAAAGTAAGTCCCGCATTAGTCGCGACCACAGTATTCTGCCGCCCAGGCTCGTCAGCGGCAGGGAGTACATCAGTAACATGATTTGAAATTAAGCCATCCGCTGCGCGGAGAGTCCGGCGCGGCCGGCCGTTGCCATCAAAAAGCACCAGCCCATTGGCCGTGGCTACAAAAGTTCGGCTGCTGCTAACCGTTTTGATTCGATTAATGCAGAAGAGAACGTCGTCTTCAAGGTGGCGGACTGAGTTGTCCGCTGCCAGATCAAGCAGATCTAAGCCGCGGTCAAAATAGCCCACCCAAAGCCTCTTCCGACCATCGATATTTAGGGCGGTGATGTGCCCGTTTGAAAGTTCACTCTCACTTGGAGTGAGAAGTTCGTTTCCGGCCGGCAAAGAGCGGATCTGAGAATCGCCTAACGCGGCAACTCCGTCGGCGGTTGGGAGGAGCGCCACAGAGTGAAACGAATCCCGGATGAACCTGTTGGTCCTGGCCGCTGGCCGTGGCGCGCGTACCTTCAAGTCTAATTCCAGGGTCCCTTCGTCGACAGTCGCGATCCACAGATGGCCGGCGCGCTCTGCCAGCGCGGTTGCTAAGACGCTCTCCGCCAGCCGCCTGCGAAACTGGCCATCGATAAACTCGGCTACGCCATTGGGAGTTCCTACCCAGACACCCCTGTCGTTCCCGAAGAGGGAAAGGACCTGTGGATCTGGGAGTTCGTTCAAGAAATGAGTGAGGGTCCCGGCGCGCCAGAGCCAAACACCCTGGTTCCGGGTGCCAACCCAAAGCTCTTCGCTGGTAGCACCCCGGCCCAGAGCTGTCACTTCGGCGTTTTTCAGTTCGCTTCGGAACTCCTGAAACTCACGCCCGTCGGTTATGTACAAGCCGGAAGTCAGCGTACCAATGAGCATTCGCGAATCTGAAAGCGGTAAAAGCGCGGTCTGCTTCCGCAAAGGTGCCGTTTTAGGTTCCAACTGGCGGAAGAAGCGCCCATCCCAAATCAAGGAACCAGCACCGTCGGTAGCAATCCACAGTTCGGGTTGCGGAATGCCACGTCGAACGGCTAATCCGTTCAACGGATGAGGAGGCAGTTCTAGTCCCACTCGCCATGTTTGTAAAAGGCGGCCCTGATTGTCGTAGCGCATCAGGCTGGACCGGTTGCAAACAATCCAGTCCCCTTCAAACAGGGCAAAGGCCAGGAATTCGCCGCGAACAGCGAACGAGTGGATTCCTGCCGGCGCAGCCGCCGGTGTGAGCGTTGCTAAGGTAAATTGAATAGCCGAAGCCTCTTTTACCTGCCTAGCGCCGTCTTCTAAACTTTGTTGAGCGCGCCGCTGGATTGACACCGCGATGCAAAGAACAACCAAAAGTGCTGTGAAAATTGATACGAGAAAGACACGCCGGCGATTGAGGAACAAGAGTTTTGAGATACCACCTGACTCAATATAAACGCAATTACCTTGTATAGCTACAGGGAATTAGTACTGAAACGGGTAAATCAAAACTAAGTCGTCAAAATCTCCGTGAACAGGGTGGCGCATGACCGTTTGGATAACATGATGTGGAATGAGGAATAGTGCGGAGACTGCACGCCGGAGAACGCGAGACGTCAAGATCCTTGCGGCCGAGGCTAACTTTAAGCGTGATGCCAACGGCTACCTCCGAGTTCGCTCGCCTCGTCGACTTGGCAACTACCCGGTAAAGATTACGGAACGTTTAGAGTATTGGGCCGCGAAATCGCCCGAGACAATTTTCCTGGCGCGGCGCGACAAAAGCAACGGATGGCGTACGTTGACCTACAGAGAGACTTTAGAAAAGACTCGGGCGCTTGCACAGGGGTTGCTCAAACGGGATCTGTCGGCTGAGCGACCCATCGCCATTCTCTCCGGCAACAGTTTGGAGCATGCGCTACTGAGTTTGGCGGCCATGTACATCGGCGTTCCTTATGCGCCGATTGCCCCAGCGTATTCGATTGCCTCCCGGGATCATACGGCATTAAAATCCGTGTGTTCGACCCTGCAGCCTGGCTTAGTTTTCGTGGATCAGGCTGGCGACTTTGAGCCTGCTTTGCGTGCAATCAAAAGCGACGGGATGGAGGTTGTTGCCGTTGAAGCAAGGGACTCGGTAAAGGCGACGCCATTCGAAGAACTTCTTACCGAAAGCATAACCAGCGCTGTGGAGGACGCAAACTCTAGAGTTATTGCCGATACCATCGCAAAGCTGCTTTACACATCCGGATCGACAGGTCACCCGAAGGGCGTCATCAATACGCAGCGGATGCTCTGCTCTAACCAGGAAATGCTCCGCACAGTTCTTTACTTCTTGGCGGAGGAACGTCCGGTACTGTGCGATTGGCTCCCGTGGAACCATACCTTCGGAGGAAACCACAACTTTGGAATCGCCCTTTATAATGGCGGGACGTTATATATGGACGACGGAAAGCCAGCGCCGGGAAGCTTCGACGCAACGATCCGCAACCTGCGCGAGATTGCCACAACTGCCTACTTTAACGTTCCTAAGGGATACGAAATGCTGATCCCCGCGCTGAAGGAGGACGCAGCCTTTTGTAGGCATTTCTTCAGCAAACTCAACATTGTGTTCTATGCTGCTGCGGGCTTGAAGCAGAATCTTTGGGATGACTTGCAAGATCTGGCCGTGTCGGCCTGCGGTGAAGAGATCTTAATGGTTACCGGCTTAGGCGCCACCGAAAGTGCTCCGTTCGCTCTTTCCACTACCAAAGAGGGCGCAGCCGCCGGGCGCGTCGGATTGCCCGTTCCCGGCGTGGAATTGAAACTCGTACCGGTTGACGAAAAGCTCGAAGCTCGCTTGCGGGGTCCCAGCATTACGCCCGGTTATTGGAAGCAGCCGTCGCTGACTCAGGCGGCATTTGACGACGAAGGGTTCTACCGAATGGGAGATGCTCTGCTGTTTGCCGACGCCGACGATCCGCTGAAAGGCTTTCTATTTGATGGCCGTTTAGCGGAGGATTTCAAGATGGCAAGCGGCACGTGGGTGAGCGTTGGTCCGCTCCGAACCCGTTTCCTAACTCACTTTCTCCCATTGGCGCAAGACGTGGTTATTACGGCGCCGGATCGTGATTTTGTGGGAGGTCTGATCTTTCCGGACCAGGCAGCTTGTCGAAAGATAGCCGCTGTCGATACGGCGGCAACAGTGGATCAAATTCTTGCATCGCCGGCCGTGAGGGCGGCCTTCCAAGATCTCCTTAATTCATTCGCCACTTTGGCGACGGGGAGTTCAACGCGAGTTGATCGTATCCTTATACTGACTGAGCCGCCGCGCCTGGATCTGCAGGAGATCACCGATAAAGGATCGATCAACCAGAAGCGTGTTCTGCAAAACAGGGCTGATCTAGTAGAGAAACTCTACGGTGCCGAGCACTCGCCGCGGGTCATCACAGTTCAAAAGGGGAACCATTCCATTGAATACTAAGCTCGACGCCAGCAAGCTGAAAGCCATCGACGTCCATGTTCATCTGGAGCCGCAGGCGTCTGAAACCGCCGCCGGCGATGCCGCCAAGAAGTACTTTGGCGATAGCGGCGCAGCCCGCGATGCGAAATCGTTAGCCGAGTACTACCGCTCACGGAGCATGGGCTTTGTGATTTTTACAGTAGACGAGCGACTATCTGGTGTGCCGAGAGTTTCGAACGACGAAGTGGTGCAATTTGCGGCCGACAACTCCGATGTGGCGATTGCCTTCGCGAGTATCGACCCGACGCGTGGTCCGGCCGCTGTCAAAGAAGCGCGCCGTCTGGTCTCATCGGGTTTGGTTCACGGCCTGAAGCTGCACCCGCAACTGCAGCAGTTTTTTCCCAATGACCCGTTTGCCTATCCTTTATATGAGGTCTTCGCGGAGGCGAAGTTACCGGTGCTCTTTCACACTGGCCACAGCGGTATTGGCACCGGGATGTCCGGCGGAGGAGGAATCCGGCTCAAATACGGCAACCCTATGCATATAGATGATGTGGCAGTGGATTTTCCGGACTTGCCGATTATTATGGCTCACCCGTCTTTCCCGTGGCAAGACGAAGCCATCTCCGTATGTCTGCACAAGCCCACCGTTTATATAGATCTCTCGGGCTGGTCTCCCAAATACTTCTCTCCTACGCTGATCCAATACGCCAACACGCTGCTCAAGAACAAAGTCCTCTTTGGTTCCGATTATCCGCTGCTCACGCCTGACCGGTGGATGGCCGATTTCGAGAAAATAGCGATCAAAGATGAAGTGCGGCCATTGATCATGCGCGAGAATGCCATCCGCTTGTTCGGGCTTAACGGAGTTGGGAGCTAGCGTTGGCGACGAGTCGAACGCAGGTTGCGATCATTGGCGCGGGTCCGGCTGGCTTGATGCTCGGACGTCTGCTGGAGTTGAACGGAATCGATTCCGTCATTCTCGAAAACCGCAGTAAAGATTATGTGATCGACCGGGTTCGGGCTGGGGTTCTAGAGCAAGGCACCGTTGATCTGATGAACGCATCGGGCATAGGCGATCGCCTGTCTCGTGAAGGCCTGCGCCATGATGGCGTTTGGCTAGCTTTCCAAGGCGATCGGCATCATATTGATTTCCGGGATCTCACGGGAAAATCGATTGTGGTCTACGGCCAAAATGAGGTCGTGAAGGACTACATTGCGGTGCGCGAAGCCTCTGCTCACCCGCTGCATTTTGAGGTGGCGGACGTTTCGGTCGATCAACTTCGAAGTGCCGCTCCGAAGGTGCGTTATGTAAAGGACGGCACCGTACAGGAACTTAGTTGCGACTTCATTGCCGGTTGCGACGGATTCCACGGTATTTGCCGCGCGACAATCCCAGCCAGCGAGTTACATCTATACGAAAAGATTTGCCCTTTCGCATGGCTTGGGATTCTGGCAACTGCGGCGCCATCGTCGGAAGAACTGGTGTACGCGTTGCACGAGCGCGGATTCGCCTTGTTCAGCATGCGCTCTCCGCAGATCACCCGCCTTTACCTGCAGTGTTTGCCGGACGAAGATATCGCGCAATGGCCGGATAGGAGGATTTGGGAGGAGCTACAAACTCGGCTGGAAACCGCCGATGGCTGGCGCATCAACGAAGGTCCGATCTTCCAAAAGGGGATTACCCCCATGCGCAGCTTTGTCGCCGACCCCATGCGCTACGGCAACCTGTTTCTGGCGGGCGACGCGGCACACATTGTGCCGCCTACCGGGGCGAAGGGTTTGAATCTTGCGGCTGCGGATGTCCGAGTATTAGCCCACGCATTCGTATCCTTCTACAAACGAAGTCAAACCGAGGAACTCGACCAGTACTCTGCCAATTGTTTGCGGCGCATTTGGAAGGCGCAACGCTTCTCATGGTCGATGACTTCAATGCTCCACCGTTTCAGTGGCGACGCGGACTTCGATTATCACCGCCAGCTTGCTGAACTAGACTACATCACGGGGTCGCGAGCGGGGATGACCAGCTTAGCCGAAAACTATGTCGGGCTGCCGATTGAAACACCGATCCCGGTCTAAACTACATCGCGTATCGCAGCGATACAGACAAAACATTCGCCTCGAAGTTTCGAGGCGCCACTGGACCCGGGGCTGATTTCTCGATGTAATCGAACAGATTCCAACCACCCTTGAACGTCACATGCTTGGCTACGGTAAAGGCAACCGAAGCCGTTGGGAGATGGTAGTTTATGGCCACTGGCCCGAGAGGTGCCAGCGGATCGAGCAACAATGTGGCACCGTTTGTGCTGGTGAGAGTGTAGCCGGCTGTGAATGTAGCGCGCGGTATAGGCTTAAACATGATGTTAGCGGTACCGAAGTGGTCGACGTTACGGTAGTAATCAAGTGCCGTCAAATAACCCGTAGGACAAAAGGCGGATGGGGCTCCGAAGGAAGGCACTGGCGTCTCTGCAAAGCAAATGTTCATGTTGGTAAGGAGATTGTTGTAGCTATAGCTGAAATCCAATCCCCAGCGGGCAGAAAACGGGAAGACCGCACCGAAGGTAAAACTACGGTTGTGTTGCAAATTGCCGAGGTTTGCATCCAGATCCTTCATTTCTTGAATCCGCGCGGTGGCGCTCAGATCAACCCATTTCTTGGGACTGTAGATCGCTTTTCCGCGGTAAAGCTGCATGTGGCGAGCCTGGATGTTCGTGAAGACGTTATCGGCGTAGGTGAGTTCGGCGTCCGCGTGCAAACGCAATCCGTGAATCGGTTCAGCCGCGATGCCAATGAGCCCAGCATGACTGTTGATCTGCACTCCTGCAGTAGATACGCTGCTGCTCGATACTTGGCAGACGCCGTTTACAACTGGCTTCCCAGCGCAAGACCCGCGATTGGGGAGCAGCGGAAAATACGAAGCTATGCTCGCCGTGTCTCCATCGAGCACGATATCCTGGCGTTCAAACCGATATCCCGCATAGGCGCTCAAGTGAGTCGCAAACTGGTAATGCAATTCGAGCGTATTGCGCTTTTGATTCTGTCCTTGAAACATCGAATAGGACGTCGCCGTTTGATCGGCGGAAGAGCTGGTCGTGTGCGTCGGGCAGCCAGTCACACTTGTGTACGGCGGTGGACAGGTTGAAGTTGAGAACGTGATCGGCGTCGACAGGGCATTGGTGCCAAACAAGTAGGCCTGCACAAAAGAGGCGGCTGCGGGGATTCGATAGTCGTACCAGCGAAATTGGTCATCAAGAGACATTCTCTCTGTAAGCTCGTACGTGGCGCCACCGTCTACACTCGTCGTAATCTGTTGGATGGTTGCGTGGCCCGTGGTGGTGCTCTGCAGCCTATTCGAACCGTAGCCGTTATAGGTTTCCACCATTCCCGGCATTTGCGTCTCCGCTCCTGTGTAGCTCCCGCGCCCGGTCAGATGCAGCTTTCGGAAGTAGCTTGTTTGGAAACTAAGCTGTTCGGTGGGGACATCCGTATAGTAGGACGTGACATCGGAATAGCCGGTGAATAGACTACAAGTCGGATTGACATATGCCCCGACAAAGGGGGAGGCGCACGGCGTATTGTTCCATGAGACACCCAAATTGACGCCAGTTCCGTTCGAAAGCGAATAAGGGAAGCTCGTCATCAAAGTACTCGTGTCGCTCTTGATGTGCGTGTAGAACTGGTCGTAACTGATGCGTGTGCGTTCGACCGGCCGCCAAGCAACTCCAAAACGAAATGTGTCGCTATCGTCGTGCCATGGTTGCGATACAAGACCATCGGTGCTCTCGTGAATCGTTGTCGTCGAATAGCCGCCGTTGTTGTAGTGGGAGAAGCCCAACTGGAACTGCAGCCTGGCTTCCGGCCTGATGACTAAGTTGACGTCCAACATCTTGCGGGAAAGATCGAGTAGATCTGGTGAAACATTGATCGGTACCGCAATCGGCTTGTTGGTCAGCGGGTTCAAAGGATTCCCCAAAAGGTTGTAGTCCCAGAAATTCAGATCCCGACGCCAAGTTCCGGTGAAGTCATACCAGTTATGTTTGCGGGCGCGAACGCGAACCACCTCATTCGGGTCACCTCCCAATCCGAAAGCGCTCTCACTGAAGTCGTCAAACAACTGGCCATTATGAGCCACGGAGTGCAACTCAAGAGAGTTGTCCAGCAGTCGGAAGCCGGGCTTGATATCCACAAACGTCAGGTAGACGTCGCTGTTCCCCGTTTTCGCCAGAGTGCGTCCACCTAGTTCGAAGGCGACGTGTGTCTCAAATCCGTTCCACAGCAGGGGTGCGTTGCTCTCGGCAGCGACAACCTCCGAAGGGGGGTTCTTGGCGCTATGGGGGAACACCGTCTCATTGGGGTTGACTACCGTTTGTCCCGTTCCCCCTGTGTCTGCCGGCGCGGTAGTGGCCGCAGGGCTTGCCGGTGCAGCACTATTGGTTTGCGCTTTCAGGACGAAGCAGAAAGCGATTCCGACTAGGCTCAGGATAAAACCACGACTAATTTTTGAGGTTCGCATGCTTTATCTCTCAAAGAAATACGGATTGGTGTTCGACCCGTGTATTGCAACGTGGCACAGCACACACTGCTGATATTTCGCCGCTTGGTTATGAAAGCTGGGAGGATTTGGCGACAGATTCTGTCCGATAATGCTGGAGTGGCAATCAAAACAAACCTGATTTGTATTTGGGCGCGACAACATGTGGGCGTTCGTCGACCCGTGTGGGCTATGGCACGCCACGCAACCCTGCTCTTTCAGAGGAGCATGCTCGAAGACAAACGGCCCTGCCGTGTCCACATGGCATGTAGTGCAAATTTGCCCTTGCGAGGCACTCACTCTCAAATTCCGCGAGACGAATGAGCCATGAGGATTGTGGCAATCCGTGCATGTCATGAGTCCTTCGTTGACCCGGTGGTGTTCGGGCTTAGAGAAGTCAGGTTCCACGTTTCGATGGCATCCGTAACAGAGTGTCGGTTGTGCCTTCACAAGCAAAGTGCGTCCTGCTGTCGATGAATGTACGGAGTGGCAAGTCGTACATCCCACCCCATTCGCCAAGTGAGGCGATTGCATGAAATTCTGATGACTCTCGCGCCTTTCGTGACAGGCCAAACATCGTTCGCTCGATTGCTTGGGAGTGAGTGTGTTTAAGCGGATGATCTTGCTCACATCGCCACCAGCCTCTACGTGCGCTTTTCCCGGTCCGTGGCAGGCTTCGCAACCCTGCCATTGGACGCCTCTGTGCTTGTCTGTTTCCGTCCGCCAGTGCGGACCATGTTCATAACTCGCCGCCTGCGATGGATGACACGCCTTACACGTGTCCGCACCCGCATACAGCGAAGGGTCGGTCGGCTGGAGTATGGGATTCTTGCTTTCCTTCTGTGATCGATCAGCGAGCAACGCGCTTGGAACAATTAAGGCTGTCAAGCAAATGGCAGTTCGTGACAACGTACCAATCTGGCTCATGAAAGTGTTCTTGCCTTTCTCCCTGAAATTGCAATCGCCGAAGTTTCCGACTGACGTGATATAAGCTTATGCATCCCAGTGCAAATCCGTCAGTGACAGCTATCACTCCAACGAAAAAAGAGCGATAGCCATTCGTTCGATTCAGGGTTTAGAATTCGTTCGAACAAAAAAGGCACAATTTGTTTCGAACGGATCGGTACTTCGGACACAACTACAGACGCGAAATGGCTGGTAAACATCCCAAGCCTTCAGGAAGATTTGCCAGCTATTGCTGTGCGATCTTTAGGCGCAGAATACTGGTACGAGCATGTAGGCGTAGCGCTGTACGCGTTCGCGGCTCATGCGGGTTATACTTTGCGCGGCGCGCCATCGCAACGCCTCATGGCACACTACCTGGGTCGGATGACGCAACCCCGCCGAATGCCCTCAAAATAAGTTGCTTGTTTTCAGCCTTTTAGGGTTGGCTAAGGACGTGCATTCTTCTTTGTCGCTAATCCGTTAGGAGAAAACAAATGCCCTTCGTTGGCGAACTAAACCAAGCAAACACCGCGCACGAACTGCAAAATGCCGCCGTGGTGGGAAATTCTCAAGCAATCCCCTTCCATCGCGATTTACCCCGCGCCGCAATGACGCCCGTCCTGTCGAAGACGATGCCTCCGGCCGCTAGTCAGGAACTGAACGAGGTCAAGCGCGTTCTTCATTATCCTGATCGGAGCATTTTGTTCCATCAAGGCGAGCGGCCCGAGGGGGTCTTTATCATCAAGCGAGGAAGCGTCAAACTGTCCATGACCTCAAGCAAAGGTCGGGCTGTGATCCTGCGTGTAGCGGGCATAGGCGAAATCCTGGGGTTGTCGGCGATCCTTTCCGGAGAGCCCTGCATTGCCACGGCCGAAACGCTCGAGGACACGGAGATTGCCTATGTGGAGCGCGATCAGTTTCTGCAGGTGCTGCTTCACAACCCAGAAGCAGCGTTGAGCGTCGCCGTACATGCCTGCTCAAACTACAAGAATGCCTGCCGGCAAATTAGCCTCTTAGGTCTCTGCCGATCAGCCAGCGAGCGCTTGGCGCAATTCCTGTTGAACTGGTCATCTCCCAAGACGTACCTTGACGGCATGCCGGTTTGGCTCGGCTTAACTCACGAGGAGATTTCCCAAGTGGCGGGCACGACCCGCGAAACTGTGACCCGCACGCTTATGGACTTTCGGAAAAAAGGCTGGGCGTCCCTTGCGGCTTCCAATCTCGTTGTACAAGACCGCGAGGCTTTGGAGAAGCTCGTTGCGTAATGAAATTGTGATGCAAATCACTGCGGCTGTTCGCTCCGATATGCCAGTATTCAGCATCGCCAAGTTAAGGTCGATTGCTATCTAATTCTAATCAGGGGATGTTTTAATTGTCCAAAATGAAATCTCTTATTCTTTGCAACGTGGCCGCGCTGGGATTGCTTGCGGCCTTACCCGCCGTAGCTTTTAGCGGCGCTGAGACTTATAAGGCGAAATGTGCGATGTGTCACGGGCCGGATGGCGGCGGAGCCACGCCCGTTGGTCAGCGTCTCAAAGTTCGCGACTTGCGTTCCGCCGACGTTCAGAAACAAACCACAGAAGCCCTGACGGAAATCATCACAAACGGCCAAAAGGCCATGCCTGCGTTTGGCAAGAGTCTATCGCCCGATCAGGTCAAAGATATTGTCGGCTTCCTCCGCAGCATTGCTACGAAATAAGACCGTTATCCAAACAGGAGCAAATTCATTGAGTCAATCGTCCACCACTTCTTCTGAAGCCACCAGACGGTCTTACATCGGCTGGTTGTTCGGTTTATGCGGCGCCGCGGTGAGTGCCGTCCTCGCTGCTCCACTCATTCGTTTTACGCTGTTTCCACTGACGTCTAAGACCACTGAAACCAAGTGGTCCGACGCGGGCCCAGTCGCCGATCTTCGGAGCGATAAGCCACTCACTCGCACTGTGATGGTAGAGCAAGTCGACGGCTGGCGTAAAACCGTATCGGAGAAGATTATTTACGTCACGAAGGATTCGTCCGGAAAGCTTAGCGTACTCTCTGCGGTTTGTCCGCACCTGGGTTGTTCTGTGCAATGGCAAGACGGCAAGAAAGCGTTCATCTGCCCGTGCCATTCGGCTGAGTTCGAAGCGAACGGAACAAAAACGGGGGGGCCAGCTCCGCGTGGTATGGATACGCTCGAAACGAAAGTAGTTGATGGCCGCTTGCAGGTTCGCTATCAATATTTCCGACAACTCGTAGAGGCCAAGGAGGTCATCGGCTAATGAGTAGCAGCGCGAGCAGCGGCATTAGAAAGAAGGGTCTCTTTGGCTGGTTCGACCGGAGAACGGGTCTTGATTCACTCCTGAGCGAAACGCTAGACGAACCCATACCGGGAGGTGCGCGCTTCGCCTATGTCTTCGGCTCAGCCCTAATCTTCATCTTCCTTTCGCAAGTCATTACAGGCGTGTTTCTAGCTCTATATTACGTCCCCTCTGCCGATCACGCTCATACCACCGTCGCCTACATCACCAAGGCGGTTACCTCCGGATCGTTCATCCGCAGCATTCACGCGTATGGATCGAGCGCAATGGTGATCTTGCTGTTGCTTCACGTCACACAAACGTTTCTGTATGGTTCTTACAAAGGACGCCGCGAACTTTTGTGGCTTTCCGGCTGCGGCCTCTTTGGATTGGTCCTTTGCATGGCATTTACCGGCTATCTTTTGCCATGGGACCAAAAAGCTTACTTCGCCACAGCCGTAGGGACCAATATTGCCGGCGAAGTGCCGATTATTGGCGCATGGCTCAAGGCATTGATGCGCGGCGGCGCCGACATGGGGACGCTTACCCTCTCGCGATTCTTTGTAGCCCACGTTCTGGTTGTGCCGGCGGCCATTTTTGCCTTCGTAGCCATGCACGTTTACCTATTCCGCAAAGCTGGCGCCGCTGGCCCAATCAGCGAAGATCCTATTCATCCGAAGCAGCCGGCTGAGCCGTTCTATCCAAAACAAGTAATCGTCGACGGCATCTTTGCTCTGCTCATCATCTTGGTTCTGGCGGTTATCTCCCACTTCTCGCCGTTCGAACTCGGCCCCAAGGCCAATCCCGCCGACGCGCATTACTTGCCACGGCCTGAGTGGTATTACATACCAATCTTCCAATGGCTCAAATACTGGCCCGGTTCGCTCTCTTTCCTCGGCGTGGTTGTCGTGCCGAGTTTGGTGGCGTTCTTCTTTGCAAGCTTGCCATTCTTAGATAAGAGAATGGAGCGCCGGCCATGGAAGCGCCCGTTCGCTGTCGGCTGCTATGTCTTTATATTTCTGGCACTCTTTGGGCTCGGCGGTCTCAGCTACCGGTCCGATCACGGAGACCCGGGTTACGATGCGCAGTTGATCGCCCAAAGCAAAGCGACCGAAGAGTACATGAAGCAGCCGTTTGACGAAGAAGTTTCCGGTGCTGCAGCAGTAACTGCCGCGCCCGCTGCTCCGGCAGATCCTCTACTGACGCAAGGGAGCAAGATCTTTTCCACGAATGCCTGCAATGCCTGTCATGGCGATGCGGGTGTTGGTGGGCCCGGCGGCCCCGCTCTAACCGGTATCCACCAACGCCTCGATGCAGATCATCTCAGCGCGTTGCTCAAAGCGCCCAACGCAAAGATGTCCGCCGCTGGCATGCAGCCAGTAGAACTCCCCGCCGATGACATGAAGGCATTGGTGGCCTACTTGGGTAGTTTGTAGTAATACGGTGGGTCGCAGGCCCTGACTGCGTGACAGGTTACAAATTAGACCGTGACTGCAAGTTCGATCATCTCTCCGAGCGCTGAAAAAATGATCTTCGACAGCGGATGCAGCATCTCCCAGAAGACCTGGAGGAGTCGCATTGGTTGATTTTCTTGGGGGATGGGCTATTGATCGCAGGGGCGAAAATCGCGAATGACCGCTGCCGGTACACTCTCTTGAAGAACGGCGAGCGAAGCCATGATCACTTGCATCTGAAGAGCCGCATCGTTCGGCGGACCCAGCGGATAACCCAGAGGGAAATCAACAAACAGGGCTCGTGGAGGTGCCACGCGTTCGGTGATCTCTCGAAGCATCGTGACGGAGACGGTGGGAATTCCCGCTTTTTCGATGACGCTTTGAATCAGTCCGACCGACTGATGGCACATCGGTCAAACTGGCGTAAGCAGAACAGCATCCACGGCATCTTCGATGAGAGCCTGGGCCACTGCAGGAGCACTCTCCGCGATGAGCCGACCCGGCGCGGCAATCGATCCCATAAAACTAAAATGTCGCGGCGCGACGGCGCCGATGGTTCCTGCGGCTGCTAGTGATTTCAATCGATCAAGCGGGAGCGCCAGATTCTTATCCGCCTCGATCCCGCTGGTATCGAACGCGTCACTGCGGTGCGCGATAGCGAGTGTAGACAGATCCGTTTCGAGAAAGATCGCCCGCGATGACCAGTCGCCGCCGCGAATCGAAGTATCAAACGCCAACTGGTTGGGACCGTAAAAGGCAGCGGTCGTAACGACGGCTATCGACGCTTTGTTGAGCGGCTTGGCCAACCGCGCACTAGGCTTCCAATCGACTCGCCGGTACGGGTAGGCCTTCATGAAGAGCTGGTAGGTAAGCCTGAGGTCTGACAGTCTAGCCACGGTAATTAAGCACCACTATTTTTTCAAACGATCTAATAAACGCTCTTCGAAATCTGAGTCTGGATGATCTACGCGTATACCCTTGGCCGCCGCCGATAGTTGTCGCAATTGGCGCGCGAAGCGTGAGCAGTGACGGCACATCGCCATGTGGAGCCGAACCTCCCAGCGCTTCGACCATTTCTGCGAGTGTAGACGTTCGGACATGAGTAAGGTGGATACGTCTTTGCAGGAAATCATCACTTGACCAGCCCTTTCGATTCGAGGCATTCACGCAAACGCGCCCGCGCCCGATATAGAAGCACCCCAATGTGAGTGACACTCAGATCAAGAATCTTACAGATGTCAGTTGTATTGTAGCCCTCGATCTCGCGCAAATGAAAAACTTGCCGCTGGCTGAACGGCAGATGTTCCAAGCACCCGCTAATAAGCGTGCCGATTTCTTTTGAGAGGAATAGCCTTTCTAGGTCGGCTGGGGGGTGAGACCAGCGACCGCGAGCATCGAAGCGTGATTCAAGAACGCTCTCTATCAGGTCGGTTTGATCGTCAACAGCGGTGATTCGTCGTTTTTCCTTAGCCTTTCGATACAGAATCCCGAAAAGCCAGGTTCGCAATTGAGACCGGCCTTCAAAGCTATCCATGCGCTGAAGAAAAACCACGAATACATCCTGCACTAAGTCTTCTGCTTGATCCCTGGAAAACCCTAGCGCCGTCGCGCCGGCAAACAGCGCTCGAGCGTGTTCTTGCACGACTTCTGCCAAAGCAGCGGAATCGCGCCGGCGAAGCCGTTCAAGGAACGCTGGTTCAATCGGCGGTGGGGACGTCGGATCTGCCAACTCCCTCAGTCTAAATGGTTTGTCGCTAAGAACGCAACGGTCGTAGACACTTTCAAGAAATAGTTGCCAATTCTGTAAGAAATGACTTTTGTTTCGCACTCACTCCCGAAAGCGACTCTCATGCTTTCTGACAAAGGAGATTTAGACAATGAAACATTCACATAGCAAGTTGGCCATCGCCGCAGCTTTTGCCGGACTGGTAAGCGGTTCAGCCGTCCGCGCCGCCCAACCGCACAACGCGCCTGGGCTTTCCGCGGGGTTGGTAGCACACGCGTCGTTCGCCAAGAAGAGGGCTGTTGAAAAACACGCCTGCAAGGGAATGAACTCTTGCAAAGGCAACGGCGGTGGTGACAAAAAGGAATGGGGCAAGAACTCATGCAAGGGCAAAGGCGCCTGCGCTACCGATGGTTCTAAGCCCAAGATGTAAATTTCCCAAGGGGGATTCGGCTTGCTTCGGGTCCCCCTCTTTTGAAATGATATGGCACCCAAGCACTTCGACAATTTCGATCAGTATGGCATCGGCATCGGACTCCGCGTTCCGCATTTGAATCACATCCTGGAGCGCAAGCCCTTGGTCGATTGGTTTGAAATCATCTCGGAAAACTATATGGTGGACGGCGGCCGCCCGCTGGCCACACTAGATCGGATCCTGGAGCAATACAAAGTGGTGCAGCACGGTGTTTCTCTCTATCTCGGTTCCGCCGAACCTCTCAACCGCGAGCATCTCCGCAAGTTGAAAGCGCTGGTTCGACGAACCAAGACCCCCTGGCTGACCGACCACTTATGCTGGGGCAGTGTCGATGGGCGTTACACGCATGACCTGCTTCCCATGCCCTACACATTTGAAGCCGCCAAAGTTACAGCGCGGAAAGTGCGACAGGTCCAGGACTTCCTGGAGGTGCCGATCGCGGTCGAAAATGTCAGCAGCTATGCCGAATTTCACGTTTCTGAAATGGCGGAATGGGAGTTCTTGAATGAAGTCGTTGAACGGGCGGATTGCGGCATTTTACTCGATGTCAACAACATTTACGTGTCGTCCCGAAATCATAGCTTCGACCCGCGCCAGTATGTGGATGCTGTTCCGCCCGAACGTGTGGCCCAAATCCATCTTGCCGGCCATTCGAAATTCGAAAAGTACATTCTCGATACGCACAATCATCCGGTCGCCGGCCCCGTTTGGAAGCTTTACGAACGGGCGCTTCAGCGTTGCGGGCCGGTTCCAACCCTACTGGAATGGGATGATCGAATTCCTTCTTTCACTGAGGTCCACACCGAAGCATTGAAGGCAAGAAGATACCTGCCGAGTCAGTTGAAGGTGTCTGCATGAAGCTCCTACAGATACAACGCGGCGTGGCGGCGGCGCTGATGACACCCCTCACAGCGGGCGGCGGCATCGCACGAAAGGCCAAGAGCGGCGCGCTCATGTCGAGGGAAGCGGCGCGGTTTATTAAACCGAACGACCAGCTCACTTCCCTGGAGCGGTTGGAAATTTACAGTAAGAGTTACTGGTTTCGCTTGATCGATTCTCTGTATGACGATTTTCCCGGCCTTGCCGCCATCTTGGGGTGGAACGCTTTTGAAAGGCTCGCGAAGGCTTATTTGGCTGAGTGTCCTTCTCGGTCATTCACGTTGCGCGATCTCGGCTCACAACTGGAGGTATGGCTCCGCAAGAATCCCAAGTACGTGGGCATCAATCGAGTTCTCGCGTTAGATATGGTGCGGTTGGAATGGGCACATATCCAGGCGTTTGATAGACCGGAGCACAGGACATTAGGACCAGAAGATCTAGTCGGTATGAGTCCTGGTCTCCGTCTGGCAGTGCAGCCTTACGTTAGTCTCTTGGACTTGGCTTTCCCGGTGGATGAATTGCGCGTGAAAATCAGTGATCTTGAGGATGTCTCAGACAACGCTAGCAATACCCTGCTCAAACAGAAACACCATGCCGTTCATAAGGTCAGCAGGGCTGTTCCTAAACCGATGTTCTTAGCGGTTCACCGTTTTGACCTTGTGGTTTATTATCGGCGATTGAGTGCAGAGGAGTTCCGGCTCCTACAGGCCCTGCGGTCCGGGAAATCGGTCGCCAGCGCTATCCGCTTAGCATTTCAGGGCAGTTCGCTGAATCAGGATCAGATTCCCGCCTTGCTCAAAGGATGGTTCGCGATTTGGGCCGAATTGGGTTGGCTCTCGGGTCGCCCAACAAAAAGAAGGAGTACTAAACTGCAATGAAGGAAAAGGTCGAGAACTGTATCCGCTTGCTCACCAAAGGAACAGCTAGTCTCCAATCTCCGTTTCTTCTTGTTGTGCGGCTGTATTGGGGGTGGCAGTTTGCACAAACCGGGTGGGGGAAATTCGACAACCTCGAAAAAGTGACGGGCTTCTTTACGAGTCTCGGGATTCCGCTGCCCGCGCTCACTGCTCATTTTATTGCTGGATTAGAACTGGGCGGCGGTATTTTTCTCGCCTTAGGCCTGGTATCTCGGCCAATCGCATTGCTGCTGGCAACGAACATGGTTGTGGCTTATATTGCCGCTGATCGGGAGGCGCTGTTTTCTGTAATCTCCGACCCGGACAAGTTTTCCGGCGCTGCGCCGTTTACGTTCCTGATTGCATCTTTGATCGTTCTGATCTTTGGCCCCGGCACAGTCTCCGTCGATGCCTGGCTTGCTTCCAGAAAGCAGTCAAACACGCAGTGTAACCCCGCGTCTGAGAAACTGATGGTCCAGTGATTGTCATAGCGCTCTTAGGAAACGCCTTTCTGCGAATCGCGGGCGGAGCGAGTGGTGTCCTAGTGGGACTGTATCTTGCCGACCTCGCCAATCAAGGCCACCCAATCGGTGCCGCATTGGTTGGGGTTTTGGGCGCGGTGTCATTCGGTGCCGAGTTGCTGGCTGCCGTCCCGATGGGAATGTTGTCCGATGCCTTTGCCCCCCGCGTTCTCATGACGGGTGGTGCAATCCTGGGTGCCGTAGCAACACAAATCTTCGGCATGACCGGCTGGGTAAGCATCTTCTTTTTGAGTCGCGCGCTCGAAGGATTCAGCGCAGCCGCAGGCGCTCCGCCGCTTCTGGCGCACATCACCGAAATCACCGAAAATAATCCCTCTCTACGGGCACGGGCCATGAGTTACTTTGAACTTTCGCTGTTAGCGGGGCTAGCTCTCGGCGGCGTGTTCGGCGCTCAACTTTGGCGCATTTATCGCACCACTGCTTTCGCCACGGTTGCGACCCTCTATCTTTTCTCCGCTTCGCTTCTTTTCATGGGTGCAAAAGGCAGCAGTGGATATGGCCGCGAAGAAGCGCTCTCCGGATTCAGGCGCGCTTTGAATCAACCGTCGTTACGGCGCTTGGCCCCTGTGTGGCTCTGTGTTAATTCAATTGTCGGATTGTGGCTCGGGCCCACGCTCCCCTTTCTCCTAGTACAGAAAAGTCGAAGTGGACAATTCCTAGCAGGCATTTATGCCCAACAGCCGGAGCGTGTTGGTTTGTTATTGCTCGGCTATTCTTTGGTGTTTGGCGTGGGCGTGAGCGCTTGGAGTTTCATCTTACCTCGAATGGCAACGTTACGCGCGTTGCGGATTACGATTACGGCGATGTTCGCTGTTTGCTTGGGACTGTTCGCGCTCAATCATTCCACTGATGCATCCAGCAGCGTCAGATGGCTGATCGGCATCGTGACAGGCCTCTGCATTATGGTGGAAAGCGGATTCACCCCAGCTGCGTTGACGCTGCTGGCCGGAGCCATCGGCGTGCGAGCGGGCCGCGGCGCAGCGATGGGGATTTATTCCGTTCTGCTGAGTATCGGCGCAATTTTCGGTTCTCTGCTCGCCGCTACACTAGGTCGTTGGTTCGCTATCGACGGTCTCATCTACGGAACTCTAGCCATGGCAGGTGTGGCTCTACCGCTGCTAAGCCTGCTCAGTCCAGCGGAGGTTGCCCTTGCCCGCGAATGATTACGACCTGGTGATAATCGGCGCAGGCTCCGGCGGCCTGACCGCCGCCGGATTCGCCGCAAAATTGGGCGCAAGGGTAGCGCTCATTGAAAAAAACAAGATCGGCGGAGATTGCACTTGGACCGGCTGCGTGCCCAGCAAAGCGCTGCTGAAGACCGCGAAAGTTGCGCACCAACTGCGTACCGCCGCGCGCTTTGGTATTGCTGCGCAAGCACCTGTCATCGACATGAACAATGTGCGCGCTTACGTGCGTCACGCGATCGATCAGGTTTATCAGCAAGAGACGCCGGAAGAACTTCGCCACAAAGGTGTGGACGTCATAGCTGGTAAGGCCCGCTTTGTAAATGCCACCGCTGTTGCGGTTGGCGAGCTACTCATTCGTTCGAAAACATTTCTGCTCACCACCGGTGCTCATCCTCGAATCCCTGCTATCTCGGGCCTGAACGAAGTTCCGTTTCTCACCTACGAGAACATCTTTGAAAATGACCGCTTGCCTGAGAGCATGATTGTCATTGGCGGCGGCCCCATCGGCATGGAGATCGCGCAGGCCTATCAACGGCTCGGCGCGCAGGTCACAATCGTGGCAAAGCGATTGGTCCCGAAAGATGAACCCGAAGCCCGCGAAGTGATCCAGCAGGTTTTCGAGAATGAAGGAATTCAGTTTCTCTGGGGTCGCGGGGAGTCAGTCCGAAAAGAAGGTCTGGAAACCGTCGTAAAAACGAACAATGGCGAGGTGCGCGGTCATCTTCTCTTCGTCGCCACTGGTCGAACGCCATCCATGAATGGACTCGATCTAGAGAAAGCCGGCCTGAAGTTCTCTGCTAACGGTATCCCGGTAGACGACCAACTTCGCACCAACGTGAGAAACATTTACGCTGCCGGCGATGTCACTGGCGCTGAGCAGTTTACACATTATGCGGGCTGGCAGGCCTTTCAGGCGGTGCGCAACGCCCTTTTGCCCGGAAGCAGTTCTGGCGACACCGCTCTCATACCGTGGGTTACCTTCACTGATCCCGAAGTAGCGCACGCCGGTCTTACCGAAGAACAAGCGCGCGCCAGGTTCGGCGACAACACCACCACAGGCCGCTGGAACATGAACCGCTCTGATCGGGCAGTCTGCGAAGACGATCAAATTGGCTTCATCAAACTGATCATGAAGAAAGACGGCTCGCTTCTGGGCGCTACTGTCGTAAGTGCTCGCGCCGGAGAAACCATCAGTGAGCTCATGCTAGCCATCAAGCAAAATATGAAGATTTCCGATCTGGCCGGCGTGATCCACCCCTATCCAACTTTTTCAACTGCTCTACAGCAATTGGCCGCCGAGATCACGCTTGATGAGACGCTTTCCGGCGTGAAAGGCCATCTCATTCGCGCATTTCGAAAATAGGACTTTATGAAAAAAGACGCCGATTACGTTTTCTACGAACTGACCCGCAGCATCTGCCCGAATTGCCGCAGAGTTATCGACGCGAAAGTGCTCTTGCGCGACAACAAAGTCTTTCTGCGGAAACGCTGCCCTGACTGTGGGCCATTTGAAGCTTTGGTCTACGCTGACGCGGAAGCCTACACGGCTCACAGCAAATTCAACAAACCCGGAACCATTCCGCTCGCGTTCAATAGCGAAATCCACGACGGCAGTCCACACGATTGCGGCCTATGCCCTGACCATCAACAGCACACCTGTCTGGGCATCATCGAAGTGAATAGCTCGTGCAACATGAATTGCCCGCTCTGTTTTTCGGAGGCGAGTCCTGGCTTCAATCTTACGCTCGAAGAAGTGGAACAGATTCTCGATAATTATGTGCGAACAGAGGGTAACCCGGAAGTGGTGCAGTTCTCGGGCGGCGAACCCACCATCCATCCGCAGATCATCGATTTCGTCAAGGCCGCCAAGGCGCGTAGCATTCCCTTCGTCATGATCAACACAAACGGCAAGCGGATCGCCAAAGACGACCGTTTCCTTGAGCAGCTCAACGAAGTGCGGCCCTCGCTCTATTTTCAATTTGACGGATTCGACTCAGAGACCTACCGCATCATCCGCGGCGAACCCAACATTCTCGAAGAAAAGCTGCAAGCCCTTGATCGACTGGCCAAAATCGGACTCTCCGTCACTCTTGTTCCAGCGATTGAGCGCGGCGTCAACGAGCACGAGGTTGGCAAAATCATCAATTTCGCCATTCAGCATCCAGCCGTTCGAGGCATCAACTTTCAACCAGCGTTTCATGCGGGGCGCCACATGGCCCACGATCCGATGAACCGCATCACCATACCCGACATTCTAAGAATGATCGAAGCGCAGACCGCCGAGACGTTCAAAGTGACCGACTTCGTTCCAGTGCCCTGTTGCTTCCCCACTTGCAATTCCGTGACGTATGCCTTTATCGATGGCGACAAAATCACACCTCTGCCCAGAATCGTAAATGTTTACGATTATCTGGATTACATCACCAACCGCGTGATGCCCGATTGGAGCATCGAGATTAAGGGCGCGCTCGAAGGGCTATGGTCTTCCTCCTCCGTAGCCGGCTCGCAGAAGTCGGCGGATCAACTGGCCTTCTCTTGTCAGGCTTGCGGCATACCTGAGTCGTTCACCGTGGGCGATATCGCCCAACACATGATCATGATCATGCTGCAAGACTTCATGGATCCATGGACCTTCAATCAAAAGAATTTGATGAAGTGCTGCAAAGAGTTTCTCTTGCCGGGTGGAAAGCAAATACCGTTCTGTGCCTACAACACCGTTGGCTACCGCGAAAAGGCCAGGGCTCAGTTAGAAGCAGCCGAACCCGAACGCAAACGAGCCCGTGCCGAAGGCCGGGCATACGAGCCGCGCCCGATCACTTTCAACTTCGATCAGCCAGCGCCCCAAAATGATCTTCGGGTTTTGGTGCCATGAACTCCGAAGAGACGGTAAAACAGTGCTGCGCGCTCCTGTATGAGAGCGACTTCGCGAAAATGCTGTTGGGCGATTCGTTCCACCCAGGCGGCGTGAAGTTGACCGAACGGCTCGGAACGCTATTGCGGTTGACGCCGCGATCCCGTGTCTTGGATATCGCTTCCGGAAAAGGAACCAGCGCTCTCTTTATTGGCGAGCGCTTTGGCTGCCAGGTCTTGGGCATCGACTACAGCAAACAAAATGTCGACTACGCCAATGCGCTAGCCGAGTCAAAAGGGTTTGCAGGACGCGTAAGTTTTCGTAAGGGCGACGCCGAGCGATTGCCGCTCGACGATGCATCCTTCGATGCGATTATCTGCGAGTGTGCGTTCTGCACCTTTCCCGATAAACCTGGCGCCGCCCGAGAGTTTGCCCGCATTCTGGTTCCCAAGGGCCGCCTGGGCCTGAGTGATTTGACACGCGGACCAGTTCTCCCCAAAGAACTCGACGGCGTACTGGCGTGGGTCGCCTGTATCGCTGATGCGCAGCCAGTTGTAAGCTACGAAAACTATTTGGTGGGCGCGGGCTTTCGCATCGAACATACCGAGGAATCCAATGAGGCCCTGCTCGAAATGGTAGAGCAGATGCGGATGAAACTGCTCGGAGTTGAAATTTTGGTGGGGCTCAAGAAGCTTGATCTTCCCGGCGTTGACTTATCCTCGGCGAAGCAGATGGCGCAGGCAGCGCAGGCGGCAGTGAAACGAGGTGCTCTCGGATATGCCATTATTTGCGGAGTGAACGGTTAGCAAACTTGGATGTGAAGATCTCCAGAACGTTGAGTGTGAACGCTTCCATGCGAGAGCTGTGCCCTAGATATCGCTCGCTTGACAGTTGACACTGCGGTCTCAAAAGCCAAGCATAATGTCTCTAGTCCGTGATGTCTAGATATGTGGAATAGGGTTCGTCGTTGATTGCCGTGAAGGGCGCCAGTTCTATCGGGTCTTGCCCATTCGCGGTCTGCCAGCGTCCACCCTCCATCTTGGAAGCGGTTAGGATCTGCGCCCGCGTAACCTTGGGGGCAGATTTTGCAATCGGAAACAGGACCAGGGGTCCGCGTAACACTGCAACTGTCCGGGGATGCCGCGGGTCAACCGGTTCCAGCCGCATTCTCAGTGGTAGCTCCAGATCGATTCTGTCCCCATTCTTCCATTCGCGGCCAAGACCTGCAAAGCTCCCTGGGACCACCTCGATTGCAGCGCGTTTCCCGTTGACCGAAAGTGTAGCGCCTTCTGCCCATTGAGGGATGCGCCAATGCAATGCGAACTCCGCTGGCTTCGAAAGTGTCAACTCGAATCGAATATTTCCGTCCATCGGGTAGGAACTGGCCTGTGCCAGAGAAATAGGCGAGCCGTTTTGCATCCAGCGTAGTTTCGAGGGTATGTATAGATTTATGAACACATCTTGCTGCGCTCGAAAGTACGAACAGATTCGGTAATCGGCAGCAACTTGGGGCAGCGTCCCCGAGCAGCAGGGCCAAAGCCGGCTAGAGTAGACTTTCCGGGCCTGGAAATTATTGTCGGCATAGTAGAAAGTTCTTCCGTCCGGCTGGATGGGCAGAGCTCCCAAGATAGTGTTGTACATGACCCGCTCCATGCTATCCCCATAACAGGCCTCTCGCGAGATTCTCAAGAGATACCGCGTCAGCTTGAAGTGGGCATAGGCACCGCAGGGAGTTTCAAAGCTGCGATGGCTAGCCGAGAGACTTGCGAAAAGGTCATTGCTGCTGGCCGCTTGCAGCGTCTCGTCGGGGCCCCATCCTCCGGTCGCATAACTCTGCTTTGCGAGGAAATCAAAGCCGTTGCGTGCTGCTCGAAGATGTTTCTTGCTACCCAGCGTGAGGTATGCCTGCGCGGCCGAACTCAGCGAGTTGATGTGACTGTACGCGTGTTTGCCCGCGAAATTGTCCTTTCCCTCGCTGAGCGGGTCGTAGTAGTAGTCGGCAAGATACTGGATCCCAAGTTCTTTATATCGTCGGCCGGCCCCCCGCTGGAACGCAAGAAGCAAGTTCTCGGATGCAGTATAGGATTCGTCAGAATCGTCCACGGCTTTGCCCGGCATGTGCGGCAGGGCCGTATCCGTGACATGCTTCAGGATGCACCAGGCGGCGGGGTCCTGCGCGAGACTGTGAGAATCCATCAGGCCGCAGACGAGTTTGTCGTGGCAGTACGTGGGGAAGTGATTATTCTTGAAATAAAGATCATTGATCGCTTCTGCACTCAGCCGATTCAGCTTCATTACTTTGTCCCGAATCTCTGGCGTGCGCCGAATCGCGTAAGCCCGCGCCAGCGCCGAAACCCATTGCCCAAAGGTCGCGGTGGGCGCGTAAGCGCCGTCAGTGCCGTTGTGCAGCGGATCGTAGCTATACCAGCCACCCAGATCCTCGCCGCGAGCAGGTAACCCAGCCATTTGCCGGAAGGGTTTCATCAAGCTGTCTTCGTTCAGAGAGAGCAGCAACTCCAGGTGATGGTTGAGTTGAGTCTCGTGCAGCGGGCTGAAAAGGTCTACATCGCCGTAGGCGAATTCTGAAAGAACGGTCGAACGTTCCACCGTTCCCTGGTCAAACTCGTGCCAGCCGGGAATGCTCACAGCACCAAGCGCGGAGAGCGCAGACTGCAAGAACCCACGACGCAAAACAGGCGGCGGCAAAATTAGCGTTCCTCCATCAGTACCGTTGCGCCACCAAACGGGGCGCGAAGGAGATCTTCATTCGACACAATAGCACCAGTGGGCCGATGACCGGCCTAGATAATGTCTTTATGACTAGAACCGAGGCATATTGGGATTCGATTTACAGCACGAATGCTCCCAATCAGTTGAGCTGGTTTCGTCCGCATCTCGAAACGTCCCTTTCGTTCATAGAAACTGCGGCGCCTAACCGCGAATCGCGGGTTATCGATATTGGGGGAGGTGAATCGACGCTGGTCGACGACTTGCTCGCGCGGGGCTATGCCAAAATTTCAACTCTCGACATTTCCTCGATCGCGCTAGAGGCCACGAAACAGCGCTTAGGCGTAGTGGCGGATGGTGTCGAGTGGATGGCGGGAGACATCACAACAATCGACTTGCCTTCCACAATTTATGATGTTTGGCATGATCGGGCGGTCTTTCATTTTCTGACTGAACCAACGCAGCGAACGGCTTACGTCGAGAAGGTCAGAAAATCCGTCAAACCAGGCGGACATGTCATTATTGGTACTTTTGGGACCGAAGGCCCAACCAAATGCAGCGGGCTGAGTGTTCAACGATACAGCGCGGAATCGCTGCATGAAGAGTTCGGTAGGCGCTTTCGCTTAATTGATAGCATTCATGAAATGCATGAGACACCCTTTGGAACGACACAGCAGTTTCTCTATTGTTTCTGTGTTGTCGAATAGCGTGAAGAATGAGCGATCCATCGGAGTTTCCGATTCTCCTTCATCCAGTTAAAGAGGCTTCCGTTTTCACATCTGAGGCGCTGATCAGCGATGTGCGGCAGCAAAGAGCGGTGGGCGACCAAGCGCTACCGCCTATCTGCTTCCTGGAGTTCGACGGCGATTTGACTGATTGGCTTGTAAAACAGCAAATCGCGCGCCCATTCGACTCCTGGCCGTGCTTTCATACCTCCATGTTTTTGCTGGAATTCGATAACGTGAAATGTGGCATCGTAGCGCGCACCATCGGCGGCCCCTATGCCGTTCTTATAGCTGAACAATTGCGGGCCGCCGGAGTGCAATTGATCATTGGCATCACTTCCGCCGGTAGAGTCGCTCCTCACCTTCCGCTTCCGGGAATCGTGGTCGCCACCAGTGCCATTCGGGATGAAGGCACTTCTTATCACTATCTGGCACCGGCAGGAGAGGTAAGTTGTCCTTCATTCATAACGACAGCAATTGCGCTGGAACTTTCTCATTCCGGTTTTGACGTGAGCGCCGGAAAAGTTTGGACCACCGACGCGCCTTATAGGGAGACCAGCACGCAGTTAGAGCACTGGGCTAAGAATGAAGTTCTAGCTGTAGAGATGCAGGCGGCATCGCTCTTTGCTTTCGGGCAGGCACGGGGAGTGAATGTGGCCCTGGTCGCTCGAGTGAGTAATGCGGCAGATCACGACGGTGAACAATTTGATACCGGCTCAAACCAGCAGGGACATAGCGTTCTTCGGGCTCTAGCCCGCGCCGGACGTTCCATTCTCGAGGAGCAAACGGCCTATTCCCGGCCTGCCAAACGGCTTTAATGACGTGGTGTCGACTCATCTTCGGTACGGCAGATGGCGCAGGCGGCTAGCGCGGCGGCTGGAACGCTATTTCGCGAAGGTTTCGCATGGCCTTTGACCAGAGAGCGTCGAAGCCGTGCGCCAGCCGTTGCGCCAAGGCGGCGTCGCGCACCATCAGTGACGCCACTCGCCCTTGCGGAACGAAGGGATGATCAACGGAAAGGATTACGAGTTCTTCATCGACAACATGAAACGGATGTCCAAACTCTCCGGAATAGCGGACTCCAGTAACTTGGTCGAGATTAGCCCGATGCCTCTTGAGAAATGCAACTAGCTTTGGCGCGGCGCGATAGCCGAAGCCGAACACAACCCGATGATCAACGCCGTGGGTGAGGGCGTTACGCGCGATGCGGCGCAGTAGCGGCGAACCTGAGTTCTTCGCGCCGTCGATCGCCTCGATGTCCCCTTGTTCCATGTAGGACCATATGCGATTCCGGGCGGCAGCCAGATGCACCAAGTGTCGCTTCACATGATTCTCCTGTCCGAGCGCTAAATCGACGAACGTGGTGCGGCCAGCCTCGCGGCCGGGAAGAGACGCGAATTGTTCCTTTAGCGCCCGCGCTTCTGTGGCAAAGCGGTCGGCTCTTTCCTTAGATAGCTCGATCAATCGGGCGAAGACGGCATCTGTTGATTGCGCCGAAAACAGCTTAGGGCGTGTCGGCTGCATATTCACCAAGCCAAGATTGCCGAGTTTCTCCAACGCTAGGTAGATCTTCGAACTCGGAATGTCGCCTTCGCGGCAGAGAGTCTCAGCGTCAGCAACGCCTTGCACCATCAGTGTCCGCAGCGTTCGACGCTCATATAGGGTGAATCCCAACTCTGTGAGCAGTTCCAGATCTCTAACCACAAATCGTATGCTTTCTACTACTCATAGTAGTGGAAATTGAATTCATCCCGGTTTACGCTGTTGCAAGGAGAGAAATTCCAATGAAGCAGAATGCCCAGTTGATGGCGATGATCTACGTTGATTCGGTGGAAGACGCCCGAGCCTATTATGTTGACAAGCTCGGATTTACGCACATGATGGGGATGCTCGGCAAAGATGGCAAACTCGACTTCTGTACGGTGTCCTTGGGCGGTGCCCGAATCATGCTCATGCGTCCGGCAGAGGGGATTACGGGAACGAATGCGACAACTTCAAAGCGTCCAGTGGAACTCTACATGGAAGTGGCCGAGGTAGAAACGTACTACGAACAGTTGAAAAGGCAGAAGGTGAAGCCGACTTCCCCACTAACCGACCAGTGGTGGGGCGATCGCACGTTTACCATTCAGGACCCGTTTGGTTACCAGATCTGGTTCTTCCAAAATGTCGCGGAGCCTAAACTGCCTGCCGGGGCGAAGGTCGTATAGGGGCAATATGGAAGCACTCTTGAACGAACTTCGGCAAGAAGCGGAAGCAACCAAACGCCTGCTAGAGCGGGTTCCCGAAGACCGGCTCGGCTGGAGACCGCATCCGAAATCGATGACCCTGGGACAACTGGCACTGCACATAGCGACGATCCCCGGCGACCTCAGCCGCTTGGCTCAGCTGAACGAATTTGATGCGTCCAACGCGAACTTTGAGCCTCCCGCTCCAGAATCGAAAATGGCGATCGAGGCAGCGATGAAGAAGAGCCTTGACGACACCACGGAGCACCTTGGATCACTGGGTGCCGATCAAGCCGGCGCGACATGGCGGCTGACGCTGCGGGGAAAAGAGGTGTTCGCGATGCCGCGGTTCGCTTTGCTACGCAGCTTGATGCTGAACCACTGGTATCACCATCGGGGGCAACTGACCGTGTATCTGCGGCTTGTCGATATACCGGTACCGGTCATTTACGGAAAAACCGCCGACGAAAACCCGTTCGCTTGAGCGCGCGTTAAGCTCAAACTGGACTGAAACTGCTCGGCGCTGAAATGATGGCGGGCCCTCAAGAAGTTTCAACTACCTATCCCCGGCCGTAGCCGTCAGTTTCATCTCCCCTTCCAAGATATCGGGGTCTGGCCCGCGCTCAAAGACAAATCCCTGCCCTTCCAGCAACTTCTTCATTGCTGGATTATCAGTCAACACCGAAGCGATTAGCGTTTCGAGCTTCTCTTCCCTGCCAAACCGGATCAAACGCGAGACCAGCTCTCGTCCCACACCCTTGCGTTGAAACGAGTCTGTCACCAAGGCAGCCACCTCCGCCTCCCTCTTCAAGGGAGACTTCACCACTCTCCCAATTCCTATGATCTCGGCGGGCGCGTTCGCCGTCTTGGGCTTCTCCGCTACGAGCGCCATCTCCCTGTCGTAATCAATAAAGCACACGCGCGTCAAACGTTCATGGCGGATGCGGCTCTCCAATTTCATCTGCGAGAAGAATCGTCGATATACGGTTTCATCCGACAACGTCGAATGGAATCGAACTACCGCTGGCTCATCCTCAGGACGAATGGGCCTGATGGTAAGCGCCGTTCCGTTCCGCAATTGCACGGATTCGACATAATCGGAGGGATACGCGCGAATCGTCGGTTTCGGAATGCTCGCCATATCGGTGGTATTCGGGAAAAGCACAACTCGCGCATCTAAGGCAACGATCCCCTCGGCTGAGACGAGAAGCGGATTCATGTCAATCTCCTGCACCATCGGCAAGTCTAAAACCAACTGGCTAAATCGGACCAGCAAACGCTCCAAGCG
>Ga0209698_10000637_pt1 | contig 39985 bp, 27 predicted proteins | sample LitLauG_LLR_2012_FD_187203 | JGI IMG/M metagenome (GOLD analysis project Ga0209698, IMG submission 187203) | Freshwater sediment microbial communities from Pennsylvania, USA - Little Laurel Run_MetaG_LLR_2012 (SPAdes) (version 2) | ecosystem: Environmental > Aquatic > Freshwater > Creek >... | reverse complement strand
GCGCAAGGTCTGGAGCCGTGGCAGCCTAAGAAGCTCTACATCGGCAACGTCTGCCCCTGGGGTTCGATGACTTGCCCGGACGCCGACTGGACCGTGAAGTTCAATACGGGCCAGCGTAATGCTGAACTGGGAACATCCTATGTTCAGTTCGCGATGAAAGGCCTTCGGCATCAACTGTCACAAGGCGCAGCCAACTGGACCATCGACGACGGCGACCGATTTACCTTCTATCGTCGCGTGGATTCTGTCTTGCCTGAGCAGAAAGCTGGACACGAGCTGGATTTCTTCGACGGCATCGACACCTCCTGGCAAGCGCTGGCCTTGCGATTCGACATATCCGATACCAAGCTCCCTGGATTTCGGTCACAACTGGCAGAAATCGCAAAGCTGGTCACCGACGCATCGAAAGCAGCGGGCGGTACCGATCCGTCGCTGTCGGCTCAGCCTTTGACGAAACTTGTAACGCAATTGACCAGGCTGAGCGGCGAAATCAACGCCAGCAGCTTGCCCCCTACTACCAAACTTGATGTGCTGACCCGTATCGCCGAGAAACAACAACAGGCTGAGACCGCACTGAATCTCGCCCTTGGCGTGACACTCACTGCGAACGCCTCGTCCAACGAGGGCCTCAAGGCTGGCGTTCCCAAGGAAGATGCCGCGCTGACCACCGTCTCTCCCGGACAGGAGTTCATGGTCGGCGTAACTCTGCACAACGGTTCGAAGCTACCCCTGATAATTGATCACATCAAGCTCGAAGTGCCCGTGGGATGGAACACGATCAACGGCAAAACACGCCCCGAGACCGTTGCTCCCGGCAAAGACCTTCACGCCGACTTCCGCCTGCGCGTGCCCAAAGACACCGCCTACACGCGTCCGTACTGGCATCGCGACGATCCCGATACTGACAGCATCCATCACGTCGATAACGAGGAATACGCAACCCTTCCCTTTCCCCCTCCTTCCCTGCAGGCACGCATCGAATACTCCGTAGGCGAGACACGAGAAGGTCGCGCACGAAATGGAATCGCCGTTCCTGTGGTGACTCCTTTCGTCGACGATGCCGGGAAACAGCAGGCGCGCCCCCTGGCTGTTGTACCCGTTTTTTCTGTGGCCCTTGAGCCCGGCACGCAGGTGATTTCCACCCACAATGGAAAGACCACAACGGTTACTGTCGGCGTGACCAGCGATCTCCCACGCGCCGTGCGGGGCGATTTGCGTCTGGATCTACCCGCAGGCTGGCGTTCAGAGCCCGCCCAGTCGGCCGTCAGCTTCACCCATCGTGGAGAAAAGCAGGAAATCGAATTCAGAGTCTTTCCCGCCGGATTGCAGCAAGGCCGCGCCACGATCCGCGCCGTCCTCGAATCGGAAGGCGAGAAATACAGCGAGGGCTACACACTCGTCGCGCGCGAAGATCTCGGCAGCTTCTACTACTATCAACCCGCGAGGCAGCGGGTCAGCATCGTGGATGTGCAAGTTCCCCACGTCCTGAAAGTCGGCTACATCATGGGCGCCGGAGACGACATCCCCACCATGCTCAAACAGGTCGGGATGGACGTCACCATGATTCCCGCCGAGCATCTCGCGACCGAAGACCTTAGCAAGTTTGGAACGATTGTCCTCGGCATCCGTGCGTACGACACGCAGAAAGATGTCGTTACAAATAACAAGAAACTGCTGGATTTCGTGGAAGCCGGGGGAACCCTCGTCGTGCAATACAACACCACCGCCGGAGACTTCAGCAGCAAATTCACGCCGTATCCCGCGGACTTGAGCCGCGCACGCGTGTCAGTGGAGGAAGCTCCAGTAGAAATCCTCGCGCCGCAGGATTCCATCTTCCATTACCCGAACACCATCACGCTGGACGACTTCAACGGATGGGTCCAGGAGCGCGGCCTCTACTTCATGAGCAAGTGGGACGATCACTTCACGCCGCTGCTGGCCAGTGACGATCCCGGAGAAGAACCGCAGAAAGGCGGCTTGTTGCGCGCGCAATACGGCAAAGGGACTTACATCTACACCGGATATGCCTTCTTCCGCCAGCTCCCCGCAGGCGTCCCAGGAGCCGTGCGCCTGTTCGTCAATATTCTCAGTGCAGGAAAGCAGTGACCAGAGGCTAGGGTCCGGGGCCTAGCAGAAGTGCATTTAGGTAAGAAGTAATCAGCCGTAGAGACGTAGCTTGCTACGTCTTTCTTCTTGGTGGTTAGAAGACGTTGCGAGCAACGTCTCTACGATTATGGAATCTCCTGCGCAAACATCTTCGAACTCTCCAACTCTCATCCGCGGCATGGGCCTGTGGAGCGCCACCGCGATGAACATGATCGACATGATCGGGGTGGGGCCGTTCATCACCATGCCCCTCGTCATTGCGGCCATGGGCGGTCCACAAGCGCTGCTGGGTTGGATCGCGGGCGCGTTGCTCGCTGTCTGTGACGGACTCTTAACCGCCGAATTGGGAGCGGCTCTGCCGATGTCCGGCGGATCGTACCGCTACCTCCGCGAAATATATGGCCCTCAGAAATGGGGACGCCTGATTTCCTTCCTGTTCATCTGGCAGGTGTCGTTCAGCGCTCCACTCTCAATTGCCACCGGTTGCATCGGACTGGCAGGGTACGCGGCATACTACTGGCCGGAACTCGATACCGTGTACGCTCATCACGATGCGGCGCTGCACTTGCCATGGGCAGGATCGCTGCAAGTGAGCTGGATCGTAACTCCGGGAACAGCTGTCGCCGTCATCATCTGTTTATTGACGGTGTTTCTGCTGTACCGGCAGATCACAGTGATCGGGCGCATGTCGAAGGTGTTGTGGTTTGCGGTGATGGGAACGATCGGTTGGATCATCTTCGCCGGTCTCACCCACTTCAATGCCGCCCGCGTCTTCGATTTTCCCCCGGGCGCCTTCACGCTTTCGCATCACTTCTGGAACGGGCTCAGCCTGGCCCTGCTGGTTGCGGCTTACGATTACTGGGGATACTACAACGTTTGTTTTCTCGGCGACGAGATCGAGGACCCCGGCAAGAATATTCCCCGCGCCCTGCTGCTTTCCATTCTGCTGGTGGCCTGTCTATATCTGATGATGAACCTGTGCATTCTGGCGGTGGTGCCGTGGCGCGAGATGATGGCCGCTGGACGGAACAACACCGGTTTGTATGTTGTGTCATTGTTCATGCAGAGGATTTATGGCTCCTGGGCTGCCAGGCTCGTCACAGGGCTCGTGATCGCTACGGCCTTTGCGTCCGTTTTTTCGCTCATGCTGGGTTACTCGCGAGTTCCATACGCGGCGGCGAAAGACGGCAACTACTTCCGGGCTTTTGCCAAAGTTCATCCCGTGCATCGCTTCCCACACGTTTCCCTGCTGGCGCTCGGGGTCGTGGCGGCAGCTTTCTGCTTTCTGCGGCTCAAGGACGCCATCGCTGCACTGGTCGTGATCCGCCTGATTCTGCAATTCCTGGTGCAGGCCTTGGGTTCGATTGTGCTCAGAATCCGCGAGCCGAAACTTCCCCGGCCGTTTCGAATGTGGTTGTATCCATTACCGGCCTTACTAGCAAGCGCCGGATTTCTTTTCATATTGTTCAAGCGGGAAAACTGGCAGAAGGAGATGCGCTATGCGGTTGTGATCTTGCTCTCGGGCGTTCTCATTTACATGATTCGAGCCTGGAAGGACTCAGAGTGGCCGTTTCGTGCGGCAAAGACCTGACCAGCGGCATTCACGGGAGCCTGTGACGGTCACGGAACGGAAGGGCGCGGCCGGCCGCAACCGTGGAAGATCGGCCCTTTAGAGCCGCGTAAATCGCGGCCGATTTCGGGGGTTTTAGCCCCTACTAGATTTCTTAGATGCACAGAGGAAGCATAGTTGGCTGATCACATCACAATTCCCGCGGTAGGACTCCAGCGCCCCGACTCCGCTTGGGCGCCGCTCCGTGAACCGTTGTTTCGCTCTCTCTGGATGGCCGCCGTCATTTCTTACACCGGCACATGGATGCAGAACGTGGGCGCCGGCTGGTTCATGACCCAACTCACCACGTCCCCTCTGATGGTAGGCCTGGTCCAGACCGCTGCCACGATTCCGGTTTTTCTCGTCGTGCTTCCAGCCGGTGCCCTGGCCGACATGGTCGACCGCCGCCGTCTTCTTCTGTTGACGCAGAGCTGGATGGTTTTCGCCGCTGCGGCTCTGGGAATCCTGACGCTGGCAGGCGCAGTAAATCCGTGGATACTCCTGCTGTTCACGTTCCTGATGGGAGTCGGCGCAGTGATGAACGATCCCGCCTGGCAGGCGATCACGCCTGACGTCGTCTCGCCGCATCGCCACGCTTCCGCCGTCGCCCTGAACTCGGCGGGATTTAACGTGGCGCGTGCCGCAGGTCCCGCTCTGGGCGGCATCGTGGTCGCTGCTGCCGGATCTGGATGGTCTTTCCTGTTAAATGCAGCGTCCTTCTTCGGAGTGATCCTGTTTTTGTACACCTGGAAACGTGTACCGAGTGTGCCGCAATCTTCTCGGCGGATCAGCTCGGCAATCGCCGAGGGCTTCCGCTACGTCCAAGGCGCGCCCCAGGTGAAATCTGTTCTCATACGTACAGGCGCCTTTAGCATCGGCGCGAGTTCGCTGCTGGCGTTGCTCCCCGTCATCTGCCAGCCTCACGGCGCGAAGGGGTACGGATTCCTGCTAACCTGCTTCGGGCTCGGAGCTCTGGCCGGAGCGGCCGTCCTTCCACGCCTCCGCCTGCAATACTCGGTCGACGGTCTCGTGGCCGGAGCCACGATCCTTTTTGCGATGATGACCTTCGCCGCCGGACAAGTACGTGTCTTTGAGTGGCTATGTCTGGTATTGTTTACGGCTGGAGCCGCCTGGATCGGCATTCTGGCGTGCTTTAATGTAGTGGCCCAGACCATGTGCCCGTCGTGGATGCGGGCACGGGCGCTCTCGATGTACCTGCTGGTTCTGCAAGGAGGCATGGCTATCGGCAGCGCCCTATGGGGAGCGGTGGCGGCGCGTCAGGGAGTCCCGGAAGCACTCGCGTGGTCGGCGCTTGCCCTGATGCTCGGATTGTCTACAATCCGTCGACATCGACTGACGGCCGCCGAATTGGAGATCGTGCCGGCGGTTGTCAGAGACTAACAGGGGGAATTATGAAAGCAAAAGTGACAGTAATTGCTTTTTTGCTGATCGCGTGTATGGCTGCCCAAGCCACCCAACCGAAAGAGGAGCATCGCACTGTCACCCAGGTGTTGGACCGCACCGTCAGCAACCTGGAGGAGGAATTTGTTCCCGCTGCGGAAGCCATGCCAGAAGACAAGTTCGGATTCGCTCCGACCAACGGCCTGTTCAAAGGAGTGCGCACCTTCGGCCAGCAGGTCAAACACGTCGCCGCCGTGAACTACGAGGTCGCCGCCGCTCTCCTGGAGGAAAAGCCGCCTATGGATCTTAACGGCGAGGCGGGCCCTGCATCGATCACATCGAAAGCTGACATTCTGAAGTATCTGAAGGACTCCTTCGCGTACGTCCACAAAGCCATCGCCACAATCAACCAAACGAATCTCACGGGTACTGTAAGGAGTCCCTTTGGTGAGGGGAAGGTTACGCGCCTCGGACTTGCCTGCGCTGTTTCCTGGCACGCTTACGATCACTATGGCCAGATGGTGGAGTATCTACGAATGAACGGGATCATCCCTCCGGCGAGCCGGTAGCGCCGGCGTCCCACCGGCTGTCGCGAGGCCGTCTCGGTCTCGCACGGAGCGAAATCCGCATGGGCATCGACTGGCAGACATTCCGCCTGACTCTGCAACTCGCGTTCACGGTTTCACTCATTCTGCTGCTGCTCGGCCTCCCCATCGCTTATTGGGTCGCCTTCTCCCACTGGCGATGGAAGTTCCTGTTGGAAGCTGTCATAGCGCTACCGATCGTGCTTCCCCCAACGGTATTAGGGTTCTATGTGCTTGTCGCTCTCGGGCCTCGTAGCCCATTAGGACGTTGGTGGATCGCTCTCACCGGTCACACCCTTGCTTTCACCTTCACCGGTCTGGTCATCGGTTCGATCCTCTACAGCCTCCCCTTCGCGGTACAACCATTTGCCGCATCGTTTTCAGCGGTCGATAGGAAACTGATCTCCGCCTCGGCCACGCTTGGTGCCCCCCCTCTACGCACCTTCCTCCGCGTAATCGCTCCGCTGTCCGCTCCTGGGCTCGTTACCGGAGTGGCTTTGTCTTTCGCGCACACCATGGGGGAATTCGGCGTGGTGCTGATGGTCGGCGGAAACATCCCAGGGGTCACACGCACGGTCTCTATCGATATCTATGATCGCGTTCAATCCTCCGACTATGCGGGAGCCGATCAGACTGCGCTTGTGCTGCTGGTCGTGTGTTTCGCCTTGCTGGCGTTGGTCTACGGGCTAAATCGTCGAGCTTCGGTAATCGATCCCATAAAATGAGAGCAATGAGCGATATCCACACTGCGGTCGAAGTAGCCGCGACCCTGCGCAACATTCCGGCGCCGAGTGCTGCTCCCTTACAAGCGAAATTCCAAAAGCGCCTCCGTTCACGCGGCAACGAATTTCTATTGGACGTCGCCTTCGACGCGCCGCCTGGCGTCACGATCCTCTTCGGCGCTTCGGGCGCCGGCAAAACCACGCTGCTCGATTGCCTCGCCGGACTTATCACCCCCGACGCAGGCCTCATCTCGGTCGCCGATCGAGTCCTGCTCGACTCCTCCCTTGGGGTTAATGTGACGACTGCGCAACGGCGCGTGGGATACGTGTTTCAGAGTTTGGCGTTGTTCCCGCATATGACCGTGGAACGGAACGTGGCTTATGGCCTAGCGCATCTGGCGCCAACGGACCGCGCTCGCCGTGTCACGTCGTTGCTCGAAGCATTCCGGATCTCTGACCTCGCCCCGCGCAAGGCTCGTGACATATCCGGCGGAGAGAGCCAGCGCGTCGCCCTGGCACGAACCTTGGTCACAGATCCCGAATTCCTGCTGCTGGACGAACCTCTGGCCTCCCTCGATGCGCCCACGAAAGGAAAAATCATCGACGATCTCCGCGAGTGGAATCGCGCTCACGACATCCCTATCCTGTATGTAACGCACAGCCGGGAAGAAGTTTTCGCTCTGGGCGAGCGACTGATCGTGTTGGATGGTGGACGCATCGCGGCTCAAGGCACGCCACACGAGGTACTCAGTGCACCTCGCATGGAAACCGTCGCACAGCTAGCCGGCTTCGAGAATATCTTTGACGCCGTTGTGGAGGCAGTGCGCCCCGAGCGCGGCACGATGACCTGCCGCATCGCCGGAGACGCCGGCGGAGTTCTCCTCGAAACACCGCTGGTACGCGGCGGCGTAGGGTCAGGGCTGCGTATCGGGATTCGCGCCGGGGATATCCTGCTGGCGACTTCCCCGCCGGCCGGCCTGAGCGCCCGCAATGTATTTCCGGGACGCATTCAATCGCTTGAGCAGCGCGATGTGATCGTCTCCGCCCGTGTGAAGTGTCGGGTAGAGATGGAAGTTCATCTCACACTGGCTGCGCGCGATTCGCTGGAACTCGTGAGCGGGAAGGAAGTCTGGCTGGTGATTAAGACCCACTCGTGCCATTTGATGCAGAAATAGATAATCGACGTATTTGATCGGGAGGTACCTTCGACCTTTATTCGCCGGGTAGAACCGAATTGTTTCCGCTGCCGCGGGCATTCAGGATTTCGGCACGCTGCATCTCAATCAGGGCCACCCATTGCCCCTTAAGCTGTTCCGAGAAAACGATGCGCCCAACCAGAATTCGCGCTGCAGCCCCCGCCGGCAAATCCTGCTCATACCCAAAAAATCGCTGCTTCAATTTCGTCCATTCCTGCCATCGTTCGAGCAACGGACGCGCAGGCTCATACTTCGTAGAAAACACGAGCGCAACATCAAAGTTCGAGCGAAAATCTGCCGCTGAGAGAACCTGTTCCAGAGAGAAATCTTCGATCCGCACCACCGGCAGGGGCCTCGTCGTATAGCCCAGCCATGGCCGGGTCAACTCATCCGAAGCCGGCCACGCCGTCAGCACGCGCGCCATGGGATACCGCGCTTCCAGAAATCGCTCCGCGTCTTCATGCATGACGACGTAATCGCGATAGGCCAGATTGTCCTCCGGCGAGAATCCATAAGGCGGATTCCAAAACCACGCCACTACAAAACTAACGGCAACGACGGCCACCGCTGCGGGCCAGTATCGAAGCCTCCGTCGCAGCGTCGAAACAGCCAAAATGATCACCAGCGGGACCGCGGGAAGCAAATACCGCGCCAGCACCGCTCCACCGATCAACGCCATGGCGAGCACGTACGCGGCGATGACAACAAAAAAACGTGCCTGCGCCGGAATCAAAATGCGCGGCCGCTCGACGGCGCCATCGCTAACAGGCTGGAGCAGCATCGCCAGAAACATTCCCCCCGTCAGCAGCCACAGATGCAGATAGCCAAACGTCTGCCACAGGCGCAACATCAGCGCCAGCACAAAGCGCAGAGGATTCAGCGTGGCGGCGATGTTGTATCGAAAGAACTCAGGGTTGCCGAAAACGTACCCCGTGCGAGCATAGTGAAAGCAGTACCAGGCGGCGAGCGGCAGAAGAGGAATCAGAAGCGGCAGAACCCGCTTTCGATCGGATTGTGATTCAGGCATCTGCCACAATCTTCGCAGCCTTTCGCTCTTCTGCGTAAAACGTCCCACCAATTCCCAGGCCACAAGCGCCACGGGCGCAAGAATCGCAGTCTCCTTGGCCAGCGCTGCGAGGGAAAACCAGATGACCGCCGCCCAAAACCGACGTTCGACATAGGCCAGCAGACCCCAGAGTGTCAGTCCGGCAGCCGCCAAATCCACCTGGGCCAGCGAACTCTGCGCAAAGAAAACCGGATATAACGCCGTACACACCGTCGCCCCAATAGCGACTTGCGCATTGGCCACGCTTTCAGCCAGCCGAAATACTCCCAGCAATGAAAAAGACGCGATCACGAGCATCGCCGAGCGTGCCACCGCAGGAGCGTAGCCAAAGCTCTTCCACCACAACGCAATCCACGCCAGGACCAGGGGCGGATGCGCATTCGAAATGGTAGTGTGAGGAATGAGACTCCCAGTCAGAAGCAGATCTCGCGCCGCAGGAACGTAATAACCCGCTTCGTCCCAGAAATAGGGCAATTGCAGCAGAGGTGTGTGCAGCAGAAAGACCCCGACAAAGATCACCACGAACACTAGGGCAGGATGCCGGCTCGATCGCATGGGAGAAGTCATTCTATCCGTAGAGACGTTGCTTGCAACGTCTCTCTCGCCAGGCTCCCGTGTGTCGCTATCAGTACGAGGTGACTTACGCAGAGACGTAGCCAGCTACGTCTCTACGACCAGTCTAGTGCACCGGCCCCGGCGGAGACATGCGGGGATCGAGCTTGATTTCGCCGAATGCGCCTTCATAGCTGGAGACATTCTGCTGCAGCAATCCTAGTAACGCCTTCGCCTGCTGCGGGCTCAAGTAAATCCCCTGGAAATTCCGGATTTCGACTTGCGTCTCGCTTTGCTGCTGCAGGGTCCCAAAGATCAGGAAGAAGTCCCAGATGTTCACGCGCATCTGCACGCTGTTCGCATAATTCTCGCGGTACGAGGGATCATTGACCAACTTCAGGTTGGGTTGCATCGGATTATTCATGGCTGGAAGTGTAAACGAGTTGGCTCGCAGACGCAGGAACGTGGTAGCGACAGTGACAAAAAGTGTCAGCACATTGATTGTTTGCGGCGGGTAAGGGGCGATCCAAGTTACCCTAGCGGGCTCTGGCAGGCCTAGATATTACCACAAAGCAAAGGACTTACGGAGTTTCGCTCCGTTACTTTGGGAAGTGTCTAATGGCGTTGAAAATGCGATACAGTGAGTGTTTGCCCCCCCGACAGTGGGGCGTTGCGGAACATCTATGACTCAAAATAACGATCCAGCGATGATGGAAGAGATTGTCCTTCCCGAGCATCTGCTTCCCCTTGGATCAGTGCTGGGCCAGGGAGTGTCGGCGCTCGACTTGTGTATGGTCCTTGCCAAGATTTTCCGGGTGCAGTACACCGAGGTTGCCTTGTTGCGCCTTGAGGGCGGGTTGCTGCGCTTTGTTTTTCCCGAATACCTGCGCACAACCGGCGCGATTCCGCTTTCCAGCAAGGCGGTGGCGGCGCACACGGCTCTCAGCAAGAAGCCGGAGATCTTTAACAACTTCGCCCGTGTCAAGCACGCGAGCATCTTTGAGACGATCAAACCCGAGAACAACGACGACGTGGCGACGCCCGCCCCAATTCAAAAGCTGATGTCGGTGCCCATCATGGACCGGGACTCGGCTGTGGTCGGTGTGATCCAGATCTCGCGCAAAGCGCTCGATCCAAAATTTGCGCAGGACTTCAGCCGCGAAGACCTGCACGACCTGGAACTGGCCGCGGGATTGTTAGCTACCGCTCCGGCGCTCATGACGAATTAGCATGGCCGAAGATGAAAAGGGGACGCCACTTTAGGCGCCCCTTTTTCCTTTTCCTTTCTGATCCTAGCGCGCCGATTTTGAAAACACCCGTAGGTCCGCTCCTGTCATCTCCTTAGGCTCGTCGACTCCGAGCATACCGAGCAGGGTCGGCGAGATATCACGCAGGGATCCATTCGGCTTCAGCGTAAACTGTTTCGCGTTCTCCGCAAGCACAATGAAGGGCACTGGGTTCGTGGTATGCGCCGTGTGCGGACCACCAGTCCCGGGATCGATCATCAACTCGGCGTTTCCGTGATCGGCAGTAATCAGCATCGCGCCGCCCTTGGCGTGAACCGCCGCTTCAATTCGACCCAAGCAGGCATCCACCGTTTCGACGGCTTTCACCGTGGGCTCGATCTTGCCCGAGTGGCCAACCATGTCCGCATTGGCAAAGTTAACGATGACCACATCGAACGTTCCGTCCTCGGTGGCCTTCACTACCGCATCGGCGATGCCAGAGGCACTCATCTCCGGTTTCAGATCGTAGGTGGCAACCTTGGGAGAAGGCACCAGCACGCGGTCTTCTCCCGGAAATGGCTGCTCGACTCCACCGTTGAAAAAATAAGTAACGTGCGCATACTTCTCGGTCTCAGCCACGCGAAGATTTCGCATGTTCATTCCGCCCATCACGTTGGCCAGAATGTTCGCCATCGACTCCGGCGGAATCACCACCGGCAGGCTGAAGTTCTTGTCATACTGCGTCATGCACACGTAATGAAGATTCTTCGGAACCCGCTCGCGCGGGATCGTAGCATCGAGATCCGACGCCCCGGGCAAATCGCTGCCGCCCTTTTCATTCAGCCCGCTGTTACGCGTGAGCGCCCTTGTAATCTGCCGAACCCGGTCCGCGCGGAAGTTGAAGCAAATGCAGGAATCGTCCTCGCGAATCGTCGCCGTGGCGCGGACCTGCCCTGAGCGAGAGCCGAAGGGGCCCCCGCCCGCGTTTTTCGGATCTTCACAAACGAACGGGATCACAAACTCGTCAGTCACTCCCTTGTTGTAAGACTCCTTCATCCCCAACACCGGATCAGCGAATGTGCCGCCCTCTGCGTCCGCGAACACCATGGCGTTGTAGGCCTTGGCGATGCGCTCCCACCGCCGGTCCCGATCCATCGCGTAGTAGCGCCCGTTGACCGTCGCGATTTTGCCGCAGTTATACTCGCGCATCTTCTGCTGCAACTGCTCAAGGTATCCCGCGCCATTGGTCGGCAATGTATCGCGCCCATCCATAAAAGCATGGACGAAAACACTTTCCAGGCCGTTCTGCTTCGCCATCTTCAGCAGCGCATAAAGATGCGCCTGCTGCGAATGCACGCCACCGTCGGAAATCAGCCCAAACAGGTGCAACCGCCGCTCACCGGTACGCGCATGCTTCATGGCCTTAAGCAGCACGGGATGGGAGAACAGTTCGCCATTCTGGATCATCAGATCGATGCGGGTGATGTCCATGTGGACAATACGCCCCGCCCCGATGTTAAGGTGCCCAACTTCGCTGTTGCCCATCTGTCCTTCGGGTAATCCGACGTAGGGTCCGCTGGTATGAATGAGTGTGTTGGGATACTCCCGCAACAGCCGGTCGTAGGTAGGCTTGCGGGCAAGAGCGATGGCGTTGGCTTTGGTTTCGGCTCGATACCCCCAGCCGTCAAGAATGATAAGAATAAGCGGTTTAGGACGAGACATAAGTAAGCTTCTAGCTCCTAGCTAGCTTGATCCGCAGGATGAAAAATCGGGAAGCGCACGACTTACGTTGTGCCGCAATGAGTACCAAGCCTTTAGTGGCTTCGGCCCCTGAGTGCCCGCCGTTCATACCAAGACACGTGCGCGGTCCAGCATCGCCATCACTTCTGCGGTGCACCCGTCTTCTCCTCGGCTCGCTTCATCGCCGCGTCGACCTGCGCCTCGATTCGCGGATAGACCGACCGCATGGTCTCCGCCGTCACCGCCGGCATCTCATGAAGAAACTTCTGCCCTGCCGGGGAAGAGTAGAACGCAGTCAAGGCGCCGATCTCAGATTTCGTGAAGTGCCGCTGGTAGATCGGGATCATGTCATTCAGCATTTCCTCGATCGGAAAGTTCTTGAAGAGATCCTCCGACTCGCGATCCATGCGCGCAAGATCTGCATCGCTAACTTCCGGATGCTTCTTCTTGAGCTGTTCGCGATTCATGCTTCGCATTTGGGCAAATAACTGCTGCAGCATCTGAGTCATCTGCTGCCGGCTCGCCATGACGTCAAACAACTTCTGGACGTCTTCCTTGGAAGCCGCATCCGCAGCAATTGAGATAGTGGTCTGCGCAACCGCGCATACCGACAATGCAAGAAGACACACGCACAACAACGACTTCACTCTCATGGACCACACCACCTTCCCAGAAAGACTGCCCTTTCATCCCTTGTAGTTCAGCGCCTTGAGCCCCAGGAATCTCGCCGTCCCGCCCAATTCCTCCTCAATCCGCAGCAACTGGTTGTACTTGGCGATTCGATCCGTGCGCGAGGCCGACCCCGTCTTGATCTGCCCGGCTCCGGTGGCGACGGCCAAGTCGGCGATAAACGTGTCTTCCGTTTCGCCCGAACGATGCGAAATCACCGACGTATATCCATTCCGCCGCGCCAGGTCGATCGCGTCCAGCGTCTCGCTGACTGTGCCAATCTGATTCACTTTGATCAGAATCGAATTCGCCACTCCTTTGTCGATTCCTTCCTGCAGGAACTGGATGTTGGTCACGAAGATATCGTCGCCCACGAGCTGAATCTTCCCGCCGATCTCTTTAGTCAGATTCTGCCATCCGTCCCAGTCGTTCTCGGCCAGTCCGTCTTCGAGCGACACGATCGGATAATCCTTCGCCCACTTCGCCCAGTGCTTCACCATTTCGTCGGAACTCTTGCTCGACTTGTCCGACTTCTTGAACACGTACTTCCCGTCCTGGTAGAACTCGCTAGCCGCCGGATCGAGCGCAATCGCAATCTCTTCTCCTGGCTTGTACCCGGCCTTCGTAATTGCCTCCAGCACAACTTCAATCGCCTCGACGTTCGACTTAACCGACGGAGCAAATCCACCTTCGTCGCCGACCGCAGTGTTGTAGCCACGCTTCTTTAATACTCCCTTCAGCGTGTGAAATACCTCCACGCCCCAGCGCAGCGCTTCCGAGAACGTCGGCGCACCCACCGGCATCACCATGAACTCCTGGAAGTCGACGTTGTTGTCAGCGTGCGCACCGCCGTTCAGAATATTCATCATTGGAGTCGGCAGGGTATTTGCCCCTGCCCCGCCGAGATAGCGGTAGAGCGGAATATCGAGGCTGTTCGCCGAAGCGCGGGCAGCCGCCATCGAGACGGCCAGAATCGCGTTGGCGCCCAGACGTCCCTTGGTCTCGGTGCCGTCCAGCTCCGTCATCTTCGCGTCCAGGCCACGCTGATCGAATCCGTCCCAGCTGGCCAGAGCCTCGGCAATCTCGCCGTTCACGTTCTCCACCGCCTTCAGCACTCCCTTACCCATGAACTGGTTGCTGTCGTCATCGCGGAGTTCGACCGCCTCGTGCTCACCCGTTGACGCTCCGCTGGGGACAATGGCGCGGCCCATCGAGCCGTCGGCCAGAAAGACTTCCGCTTCTACCGTTGGGTTACCGCGCGAATCCAAAACCTGCCGTGCATGAATGGCTGCAATATTCGACATGCCCTTCTTCCCTCTCTTTTCGTATGTAAACTGCAAATCGGTATCAATAACAGTTATGGATAATGGAACATTAGAGCGGAAAGACAGACGCCGCCCAGTCAGGTGGCCGATACCCGTATATCTTCGGCCCATGCTTGAGAAACCAACGATTATATCGGATAGGCATGAATGCAATGTGACGGCGAACACAATCAGCAGTGCGATTTCCACATTGGGACCTTGTCCATTCGGCCACCATCTCAAGCCTCTTATCTCCGCTGGTTCGCAATGTACTGCCCGCCGCTTGCCCCACCGGCATACCTGGTCTAGAGTCAAAAGAGGCTTCGGATTTTGGAGGTACCCATGAAAACGTGGATGCTACTGCCCTGCTCGGTGCTGGCAACCATGCTGGCAGCCCAGACACCCGTCCCGGTTCCCGCCGGAACGGCTCTGATGGTTCGTCTCGATACCACTCTCGCAACGTTTAGCAACAAAGTCGGCGATCCCTTCCGCGGCAGCATCACGCAAGCAGTGGTCGTCAACGGCCAAACCTTGATTCCCGTTGGCGCCACGGTCGAAGGCCGCGTCACCAAGGTGAGCGAGCCACGCCGCATCTCGGGCAAGCCCACGATCGGCATCCTTCCCGAAGCCGTGATCCTTCCCACCGGCGAACGCTATTACCTCGACGCGACACTGACGGACACGAATATCAAAAGCAGTAACGTCAACCGGGAAGGTCAATTCAAAGGATCGGGCCACGATCGGCGCGACACCATCGAGCAAGGTGGCGGCACCGCCGGTGGCATGCTCATCGGAGGCCTGATCGGCGGCCCTCCAGGAATTCTTATTGGTGGCGCGATCGGCGCCGGTGCGACCACCGGGCATTGGCTCGGTAAACATCGCTCCGCCGTCTTGCCGGCGGGCACCGAACTGACGCTGGAATTGAATCGCCCGATGACGACGAGTCCGGCAATTCCAACTCCGGCAGTCACCGCTTCAGCGCCAACCGGCGGAAGCAACTAGGATTTCCCCGATCGTAATTTTGGAACGCCGAGCGACTGAGATCGCCCGGCGTTTTTCTATGCAAAAATGAGAGAATTGACTTTGTGAGAATCAGGCTCGAAATTCCCGACCGTCTCTATGCAATGTTGCGGACGATGGCGAGGCGAGAGAATTTGCCCATCAACGATCTCGTTGTGCGCTCGATCCATACGATGCTTCGACCGACAGCAAGGAAAACACGGCGACGCGAGCCCCCTGTGATCGAATCGAATCGTCCCGCCAGTCTCGATCTGGATAACGAGAAAATCTATAACGTTATTGATTTTCCCTAGCTGGCGCCCAAGACTCTTACGCTCCAAACAGCAACTCCCCCTCACTCACCACCTGCAACTCGATCCACCCTTCCAGCGGCAACGAATCCACCGGCAAGCGGTTCTGCCATAAACTGAATCGCAGTCGCACCTTACTGGTCGGTGCTACCGGTGAGCCGGACTTCTTTTCCACGGACTTCTCTGGTCCGGAAGAAGGAACGGCTAATAGCCAGTTCAGCGGCACCTTGAATTCGAAGTTCCGCAGTAGCGCGACTTTCACGTGCTCGTCAGCCTGGGCAACTGATGCCAGGATGTGCTCCGGAACGCCATTCTCGATTCTCCAATCTTTGAGCTTGCCCGCGCTGGCAGATGCATCCACTCGCAGCGTGCGCCGCGGACGCGCTTCGCCACTGGCCCATGACTCCACGTTGACCACAATCTCGAAATCGGCAAGAGGGACTGTCCCAGCAAAATCCAGGCGCCCGTAGAGGCTGGTCGCGTCGATGCCTGCATACACCGAATCCAGCAGAAACTGCTTGCCGTGCATTGCCCCGGCACGATGATCGGCCGTGTAAGCAGCGGCGCCCATCCATTCGAAATACCGCACCTTATCGCCCGCCACTCGCGGATGGATATAGGCCGTCTGCGGCACAAACGACGGCCGCACCTCCAACCCGGTAATCGGCTGCGCCAGATAATCCGGCGGGGTCGCGCCCAGCGCCTGATATACGTTCGATAAATGCTTGCGGTAAAGTTCGTCGAAATCGCGGTCGTTCGCCGAGTGATGCTCCGGCCCATACCACCAGTTCCAGTCGCTGCCCTCGGCGATCAGAATCTCGTCAAAAGCCAGTTTGCGCTGTGCCTCGCTCGCGCGGGCGGCATTCTGCGCGTAATACTCGCGGGCATGGTGTAGATAATCCCATGCGCGGTTATCCTCTGGCGCGCCAATCCACACGTTGAAGTTCGCGTTGATCCACGACCCCGGAGTCAGCGATGTCATTTTCTCGAAGTCTTTGTGGCGCGCTATCGCCTCTGAGATGGTCAGCGCCTCCAGTCCCGGTTCCCGCTGCAACCCTTCGTAGAACCGACGCAGAAATTCACGACCAGACTTCGGATAGTATTCCCATGCATTCTCCCCGTCGAGAATGATTGAGACCACGGCATCTCGCCCCTTCTCGATCGTCGGTCGCGCCGCCTCTTTGATATTGCCGATCAGGTGCCTCGCCGCATCGGCCGGAGGCATGCCCGAATACACGAATCCGATCAGATCCGAAATCGTATGATCGCGAAACACCAGGTGCATGGCGGTCGAGCCGTTCTCGTAGCGATGAATGTTGTAAAGCTTCTCTGCCAGATTTGCGGGCAGCCGGCCGCCGCCATCGCGAGCAAAGAACGTACCGGTGCTGCGTCCCAGCACTCCTTCATCGGTGGCCATCCACTGCACGCCCAGATTATGCGCGATCGCCAGCACTTCTTCAGAAACGCTTCCCTCCGAGGGCCATATTCCCTTCGGGCGCATTCCGAAGACCTTCTCATGCAAGTCGAGTCCCCTAATGATCTGCTCGCGAGCGTCTTCGGGATGGCGATATCGGTTTTGCGGCAGCGGTAGCCCAGAAGACGAGATCGCCCCCACACTCGTGTCGCACACCAGCGGGAGAATAGGATGATAGAACGGCGTAGCCGATATTTCGATGGAACCCTTTTTCGCCGCGTCGGCATGCGCCGGCAGTACCCGGCCCAACAACTCCCGCTCCCACTCAATTACAAATTTCTGATCGTCTAGCGAGTAGTTGTGCCCCTTCTTCACCAGCGCCGCGACATCCTTCTCTTCCAGAAAGAATTCATCAAACCAGGCGAGCTGCGATAAGACCTGCAAGTCGGTGAAGTCCTGCGGTTGGAAATAACGTTCTGCGCGCTCGGGATGGTCCCCATGCTCGCGAAAACGCTCCCACAATTCGCGGTACCGCGGATACCGCCCAATCAAATTTTGCGGATTCGCCTGAAACAGGTATTGCAGCGCAAACCGGCGTTCTTCCTCCGAAAGATCCCTGGCTGGCTTGGCTGCGACGTTCAGGAACGGATCCTCCGCCGTCCCGGCAACATAATCTTGAATCTGCACCATGAGCGAAGGCACCAGATTAAAGTTCTGATGAACCTTGGGAAACTCATCCAGCAACTTCACCATGCCGTAATAGTCTTTGAGCGCGTGCAGCCGCACCCAGGGCAAGCGGTATTCGCCCGTGACCAGGTCTTTATAGAAAGGCTGGTGCTGATGCCAAAGAAGGATGACGCGCAGCGTCGCCATGGCTGGAGCAGCCAGTCTAGCATGCACTGATTATGGGAAGATTCATGTGGGAAAAGCCGCCATCGGCTGTCCTGTCGAGCGAAGCTCGACGGTTTTGTTTAGCGGCACCCGAGGACAGGAAGCTCAAAACCACGCCGTATTCGATATCCGTGCGAAAAGGCCCTCATCTTCTGTAAACTAAGGCGCACCCCTTCGGCAAAACGCCAATGTGCCCTGACTCCACGCTCGCCGATCCCCGACTTCTGACCGAAAACGACCTCTACCTGTTCAACGAGGGCAGCCATTATCGGATGTACGACAAAATGGGCGCCCACCTCGTCACGCACGACGGCCAGTCCGGAGCCGTCTTCAGCGTCTGGGCCCCCAACGCCCGCTCCGTTTCGGTGGTCGGCAGCTTCAATGGATGGGACCCCAAGACGCACAAACTCGGCTCACGCGGTTCCTCCGGCATATGGGAAGGATTCATTCCCGGCGCCAGCCACGGCGCGCTCTACAAATTTCACATCGAATCCAACCGTCACGGATATCGCGTCGACAAAGCCGACCCGATCGGCCTGCTGCATGAGAAGCCTCCCCGCACCGCCTCGGTGGTCTGGGATCTGAATTACGAGTGGAACGATCACGAATGGATGCGGAAGCGCGCCGAGCGCAATTCCCTGCGAGCGCCGCAGTCCATCTACGAAGTTCACCTCGGCTCTTGGATGCGAGTCCCGGAAGAGCACAATCGCCCGCTAACCTACCGCGAAACCGCGCCGCGCTTAGCGCAATACGTAGGCCAGATGGGCTTCACCCACGTCGAATTCCTCCCCGTCATGGAGCACCCGTTCTACGGCTCCTGGGGATACCAGACCACCGGATACTTCGCCCCCACGTCGCGCTACGGCACACCGCAGGATTTCATGTACCTGGTGGACTACCTGCACCAGCACGGCATCGGCGTAATTCTCGACTGGGTTCCGTCGCACTTCCCTTCCGACGCGCATGGCTTGGCTTATTTCGACGGCACACATCTCTACGAACACTCCGATTCCCGCCAGGGATTCCATCCCGACTGGAAGACGCACATCTTCAACTACGGCCGCGCCGAAGTCCGCAGCTTCCTGATGTCGAGCGCCATGTTCTGGTTCGACAAGTATCATGTCGACGGCCTGCGCGTAGACGCCGTCGCCTCTATGCTCTACCTCGACTATTCACGCAAAGAGGGCGAGTGGATCCCGAACAAGTACGGCGGCCGCGAAAATCTGGAAGCCATCGACTTCCTCCGCCGCTTCAATCAGGAAGCCTACAAAGAACATCCCGAGATTCAGACCACTGCCGAAGAATCGACTTCCTGGCCTATGGTCTCCAAGCCGGTCTACGTCGGCGGCCTCGGCTTCGGCCTGAAGTGGGACATGGGATGGATGCACGACACCCTTCGCTACTTCCAGAACGATCCTATCCACCGTAAGTATCACCACAACGATCTGACTTTCCGCCTGCTCTATTCGTTCCACGAGAACTTTGTGCTGCCTCTCTCGCACGATGAAGTCGTTCACGGCAAGGGGTCCCTGATCGGCAAGATGCCCGGCGACGAATGGCAGAAGTTCGCCAACCTGCGTCTGCTGTTCGGCTACATGTATGCGCAGTCCGGCAAAAAGCTCCTCTTCATGGGCTGTGAGTTCGGCCAGGTGCGCGAGTGGGCGCACGATACCAGCCTCGAATGGCACGTGGTCCAGTATCAGGTTCATCGTGGAGTTCAGGCATGGATGGAGCAGTTGAACCGCTTCTATCGCAGCGAACCCGCCATGCACGTGCTCGATAACAATCCGGCAGGATTCGAATGGGTCGACGCCAACGACAACGCCACCAGTACGATCTCTCTGTTGCGCAAGAGCGAATCACCCCGAGACACAGTGCTCGTCGTTTGCAACTTCACCCCCGTGCCCCGCAAAGAATACCGCGTAGGAGTGCCTCACGGCGGCTACTGGCGCGAAATGCTTAACAGCGACGCCCGCGAATACGCCGGCAGCGGCATGGGAAACCTGGGAGGTGTCCACGCTGACGAAATCCCTACGCACGGCCGCCCATTCTCGCTGAAGCTGACCCTGCCCCCACTGGCGGCGTTGTTTTTCAAAGCGGCGTAAGGCGTAAATGCTCATGTGGAGACGGCCGCCTTCGGCCGTCCCGCGACGGCGAAGCCGAGAGGCCATCGCCAAACGGTGAGGATCTAGAGATTCCTCTGTGCCCTCTGTGGTGAAAGCTTTCGCCCGACTAATACTCATCCAAGACTCCGGCCAAGGCATCCGCAGTTCCCCGTAGCGCCGGCGTCCCGCCGGCTGCCGCGCGGGCGCCTCGTCCGTGAACCTGCCAGCTAATCCCTGTTCGCCCCTCCCATGCTATCCTCGCTTAACTGGTTTCGCATGCGGATCCTCACCCGCTACGTCCTGGGCGAAGTCACGGCGCACTCTCTCATCGGCGTCGCCATCTTCACGTTCGTCCTTTTCACCCGAGACCTGGGCCATATCCTCGAACTGGTGGTACGTGCCAGCGCCCCGCTGCCCAGCGTGCTCGAAATCTTCTCCTTCACCATCCCGCTCGCCCTCACTTACACCCTGCCCATGAGCGTTCTGCTGGGAATCCTCATCGGCCTGAGCCGCCTGGCCGCCGACAGCGAAATCACCGCCATGCGCGCCAGCGGCATGGGCGTCTGGAGTTTCCTGAGAATCCTCTCGATCTTCGTCCTCGGCGCCTGGCTCCTCGCCCTGATTAATGGCGTGTATGTCGCTCCCCGCGCGCAAGCCGCGCTCGGCCGTCTCGAAGACCGTTTGAAAGGCTCGCAGGTCTCGTTCGAGATCCAGCCGCGCGTTTTCTATGAAGGATTCCCCAAGATCGTCGTCTACGTGCAGGACGTCAAGAGCGCGCAAGGCGCCGCTGTCTGGAAAGGCGTCTTCATGGCCGATCTCACCGACGCCGCCAACCCTCGCATCACTCTGGCCAAAGAGGGCGTCGTCATCAGCGAGGGCACCGACCGTCTTCATCTCCACCTGATCGACGGTTCGGAACACGAGACCGACACCAAGGATCCCGACCACTATCAAATCTCGACCTTCGAGCAAACCGATATTCCCATCGAACTCCCTTCCACAGAAAACAAGGCAGAAGAATCTCAGCCCGCCGGCGAAATGGATACCCGGACGCTACACCAGAAAGCCACCAGTTCCGATCCCGTCTCCGCCCGCTGGTACTCGATCGAATTCCATCGCCGCTTCGCGCTGCCGACTGCATGTCTCGTGCTGGCGGTGGTGGGAATTCCATTGGGATTATCTTCCAAGAAGAGCGGCAAGTCGGGCGGGTTCGTCCTCACCATCCTGCTGGTGTTCGCCTACTACGTAGTTTCGCTGGTTGGAGTCTCGTTCGCCCGCCAGGGACGAATCTCGCCTTGGCTCGGTGCTTGGCTGGCGGATCTGGTGTTTCTAGCATTGGCTGTGTTTCTGCTTCTTCGCGCCGAGAAGCGGCCATTCGAACTCGCATCGTTCCGCTTGTGGAAGCCTAAGGATTCCGCGCGGCTCAACGGATTCAGCCGCGGCCGCCGTGAGAACGCTTTCGAGCGCGCCTCCACTCGCCGCCGCGTCTTCAGCGCCAGCTTCCCCACACTGCTCGACGACTATGTCCTGCGCGACTTCTTCGTTTACCTGGGGATGATCCTTTCGACATTCATTGTCCTGCTTCTGGTGTTCACGCTCTTCGAGTTGCTGGGCGATATTCTGCGCAACAAGGTGGCAACTCTGGTCGTCGCCGAGTATCTCCTCAATGTCACCCCCTATCTGCTCTACAACGTAGCTCCACTGGTAATGCTCCTGGCCGTTCTCGTTACGTTCGGCTTGATGGAACGCTCGAACGAAATCACGGCAATCAAGGCGACCGGAACCAGCATCTACCGCATCGTCACTCCGGTAGTCGCCGCAGCAGCCGTACTCGCCACAGCGCTATTCCTCGCCGATCAACTCTATCTGCCCCATACCAACAAGCGCCAGGAAGCCCTCCACAATCAGATCAAAGGCAAGCCGGCGCAGACCTATCTCCGCCCCGACCGCAAATGGATTTTCGGCCAGAACAATGCCATCTACTACTACCAGTTCTTCGATCCGGATCGGGATCAGTTCGGCAACATCAGCGTTTTTCAGCTCGATAAGGCGAGTTTCACCATCACCCGCCGCATCCATGCCGACCGCGCCCATTGGGCCGACAATCTCAATCGCTGGGTCTACGAACAGGGTTGGGACCGCTCCCTCAACGTCTCAGCGATCGCCAACTACCGCCTCTTCGAGGTGTCCACCTTCCCCGACTTGCACGAGACCCCGGGATACTTCAAGAAGGAAGTGAAGCAGTACAACGAAATGAACTATACCGAACTGCGTCGCTACATCCGCGATCTGCAGCAGAGCGGATTTGACGTCGTGCGCTTAAGAATGCAACTGCACGAGAAGCTCTCTTACCCGCTCATCACCCTGATCGTAGCGATCCTCGCGATTCCCTTCTCTCTATCGACTGGGAAAAGGGGAGCGATCACCGGCGTCGCCGTGGGGATCGGTGTCGTCGTCTTCTATATCGTTGTCACCCGATTCTTCGAGGCGATGGGAAATCAGAGCTTGCTCCCCGCCGCCCTGGCGGCATGGGCCCCTGACTTGATCTTCGTTCTGGTGGGTGGATACCTGATTCTGAAGGTGCCGACGTAAACAGTAGAAGAACGACCGACACTCTTGATTCACGACCTTGCGAAGCCCGAGGAGCCAATCCCTCTAGGCTGCAGACGAGCTCCGCGGACGAGCACCGTGGAAGAGCGGCCCTTTCAGGGCGGCGCCTAAGAGTCCAGAATCAAACGGGCTTTAGCCCCCGAACACCCTCCTACTTCACCGCCACGCCCCAGGGATAGTTGTCCGTCTGAATCGTAGGCAGCACCGACAGAACGCCGGTCGCCGGTGTAATGGAATACTGCGACACCGAAGCCGCCCCGAAGTTCGTCACAAACATCCAGTTGTCATCCCCGCGAATGGCGATCGACGTCGGCTGCGCACCGGTCGCGACCGTCGCCGGATTAAGCGCCGTCAAACTCCCGGACACCGGGCTGATCTTGAATCCCGAAACCGTGTTCGAGGCTGTGCCCACAACATAAACGTTGTTTCCATAGGGATCGACCACGAGCGGCCCCAAAACACTCGCGCTACCCGTTACCGAGAATGGCGACCCTGAGACGGCAACCAGGCTCCCGTCCGCATTGGGACAAATACCGTTCGCGATCACGCTGGTACAGATCGTGTAAGCGCTGATCTTGTTGTGTAAGCTGCCGCTGACGTAGACAAATCGGTCGCAGGGATCCACAGCTACGCCTGTCGGGACGGCATCCGTGGGAAATGACGGCACCGCTACCGTGGGCGGAGGATTTCCCAGCGCACCGGTCGAGGTGTCAACCGAGAACTCCCACACAACGTAGTTGTTCGAATCGACTGCGTACAGATACTCCGCAGTCGGAGGGCTGTTTCCGGCCGAACATACTGAGTTCTGCGTTCCGTTGATTCCGGTGCCAGGAAAAACCGTGGGTGAAGGCGCCACCGCGACGATGTTGGGAGTCTGGAACCCTTGCCCATTCACAAAACTAAACGTCCCTTGGACGCCGGTGAGGGTACCTCCACTTCCGATCGCGTAGACACAGACTCCATACTGAGCCGTCGTTTGTGGGCACGGAGCTGATTTCGGCGCCGACGCCACAGAGTTTACCCCCTCCGCTACAAACAGAAACTTACCCGCGGAATCCATTGCCAAGGAAACCGGATTCGGATCGGAGATGAGGCTGCCCACTTGCGATACCGTTCCGTCCGACTTGACCTGAAACACCGCGATTCCAAACTGCGTCGCGTTCGGACACTGGCTGGTTGCATTGAAGATTACGTATGCGTATTGCCCCGCCGGATGCATGACCATCGAAGCCGGTGACCCATTCAAAACGCACGTCTCGCTGCCCGTATCATTGGTCGAATTCGCAACCGATGCTACATTCCCGCTATTCAAATTAAAACTATAAGTTTGAATGACCGACGATCCCTGGCTGCCTACCAGCACGAGCCCATTGGACGACGGATTGTAGTTGCTCCCGCAAGCTACCAGCAGCGCTACCAAAATCAACCCCACTAACCCGAGCAGCCAAAATCGTTTCGACATTCTCTCGTTCGTCTCCATGTTGAGGTGAGCTTTGCGCAAGCGCACACACCCGGTGCCCGCCGCCCCGGGTCTCTGTAGTCTGGAATGCGGGAAATCTCAACCTATTTGTGTATCAGGAAAGCGCAGGAAGAGCAATCTCCCCGCCCGGTTGATTGGAACCCTGGGATGCTGCAAGAGTTGCCCGTCTCATGGAAATCGGGGCCCCCGGCGTCAGACCTCGGACCTCAGACTTAGGGCATTGGGGTTCTCGGTTCTTCAGGCTATTGTCCACCCGTCGATACGCTCCTCATTCACTTTTCTACAGTAATGAACCAACGGAACTCTACGGCCTCGTGAACCACATGAGAAGAGCTGCCGTATTAATTCCGAGCAACATTGCGGAGGGAAAGGGAAGGCTCACGGATCGTGATCGGGCTCATTTCTTCTCCCAAGCGCGAGGCTCCCTGTTGGAACTCGAAACTCAGATCCTCATTTCCGAACAACTCAAGTACATTTCCAACGTACAGACAAGCGTACTGATTCAGTTGTCAGCCGAGGTCGGCCGCATGCTGAATCCTCTGATCGAGTCGATTCGCCCAAACCCGATACATCGGCAGCCTGAAAAACGAAGAACCTGCACAAATGAGGTATGAAGACAGAAGTTAGAGCCCGAGGTCCAAAGTCTGAGGTCCAGGGTCTGAGGTCCCAAGCCTGACACCCAACGCCTGACGCCCTATTCCTTAACCGCCGACACAAGCGGCTCCGCCTCTTGCGTCCGTTCTCCGCCCGAAATCAACGGCAACCGAATCTCCACCACCAACCCGCTTCCGTCCCGATTGAAAGCGGCAACTTTTCCGCCGTGGAAGCGAACTGCCCTTTCCGTAATGGCCAATCCGAGTCCCACCCCTCCGGTCTGGCGCTCACGAGCGTCATCAAGCCGATAGAAAGGCTCAAACAGTTTCGCCAGAGCCTCCGGAGGAACCCCCGGCCCCGAGTCGCTCACGCGCAGTACAGCGTCATGTGCTCCGGCTTTCGCTTCGCTCGTAAGTTCCACGCCAATCGAAGTTCCCTCCTGTGTGTACCGGATAGCATTCCGCACCACATTCTCAACCGCGCTATGTAGCAGCGACGCATTGCCCCGCACCTTCCAGTCACCCTCAGGAATCGAGGCATTTACGTGACAGCGCCGCGCCTGCGCTTCAAACTCCGCATCCTCAGTCACGCTGGTGACAATTTCGTCCAGCGGCACCGGAGTCTGCGGCACAATCTGCTCGCCGTCTTCCAGCCGTGCCAAAGTCAGAATTCTTCCGATTAGTTCATTCAGCCGGCTCGCCTCCAGTTCGATGCGGTCCAGCATATCGGCGCTCTCCACGCCCGCCCGCTGTCTGGCCAATCCCAGCGCCACGTTCAGCCGCGCCAGTGGCGAGCGCAATTCGTGAGAGATGTCATTCAGCAGCCGCGACTGCGCCTTCAGCAGCGTTTCAATCCGCTCCGCCATCGCGTCAAAGTCGCGCATCAACCCGGCCACTTCATCGCGACGCATGCTCGCCGGCGCGCCGGTTCTTGCCTTCAGGTCCCCCGCCGCCAGCTGCCGCGCTGCCGCTCGCAAACGTACGATCGGTTTGGTCAGGTACCACGCAAGCAAATAGCACACCAGCCCCGACGTGACCACGCCAATGATCAGGCCCGTGAACGGCACTCCCCGCGGCCCGATAAAAACCCGCGGCCCCGGTGGAAGCCCAAGCACAACCGTGTAGCGATGCTTGCCGTCCGACGACGCTCTCGAGTCTCGCTGCACCGGAGGCGCGGGGAACAGGAACCCGTCATGCGGAGTTCGCGGCCCTCCTGCCGCCACCCGCATCGCCCAATCCGGCGCGGGACGATTCGACAGTTCATTGCCTCGCTCGTCAAAAAGATAGGCCCGCACATGCTGCGTTTGGTCGAGATTCTCGAAGTAATTACGAAGACCAGCGTCCCCGCCCTCTTCGTAAGCACTCACCGCGTCGTTCAAAACGGTTGTCCGCAGCACTTCCCATGTCGCAGTTCGCGGCCGAAACGCAATCGTCACCAGGATCGCCAACACCAGGAACAGTGCCTGCGCCACCCAGAACGACAAAAAAATTCTTAAGAAGAGACTTTTCATGGATGCACTCGCAACCCCGACCTCAGGCGCACCTCAGACCATAGCTCCGGTCCGAGGTCTGAAGGCCGAGGTCCGTCTTAACTAGACCTTGGCCTTCTCCCGCGGCCTGGCAAAAATATACCCCACACCACGCACTGTCTTGATGTGCTCGTCGTTCTCGGTGTCGCCCAGTTTCTTGCGTACCTTGCTGACGTGCATGTCGATGCTTCGGTCAAACGGTGAGAACTTCCGGCTCAGCACCGCATTCACCAGCCTCTCGCGAGGCACCACGCGCCCCGCCTCGCGCAACAGCACCTCCAGCAGGTTAAATTCCACCGAAGTCAAATCAATCGGCTCTCCGTCCAGCCGCACTGTGCGCGTCGCCGGATCCAGTTCCACGTCGCCGACGGTCACCGTTTCAGGAGCCGAAGGCGCGCCTCCATCGCCTCGCGTCCTCCGCAGCACAGCTCTAATGCGTGCGACCAGCTCCCGGGGATTAAACGGCTTCGGCAGATAATCGTCGGCCCCGATCTCCAGCCCCACAATGCGGTCGACATCTTCTCCACGAGCTGTCAGCAGCAGCACCGGCAATCGTGAAGTTGCACGGATTCTCCGCAGGACTTCGAATCCGTTGATCCCGGGCAACATCACGTCGAGCACTGCCAGCAAGTACTCTCCCGCGGTGGCTTTTTTCAAACCGCTCTCGCCATCGTGTACACACTCGGTGGTGAATCCCTCGGCGCGCAGATACTCCCCGACAAGGTGACAGAGCTCTACATCGTCATCAATAACAAGAATGCGATCCATTGCTTCTTAATCCATTGCTTTTTAATTGTGCACCCGCAGTCCCACAATAGCAGTAAAGAATTGTCAACCGTAGCGCCGGCATCTTGCCGGCTGTCGCGTGGGCGTCTCGCCCACGCCTTTTATTGTCCAAACCGGGCCCGAACCCTTGTCCAATCAGGTTCTACCATTACAAAACTTTACTCCGGTTGACCGACTTTTTACCGCTTTTCTCCGGACGCTCGTGTTTCTATCGTTGTACGCGCTTGCCCGGATGCCCGGACGCAACAGGAGTGACCAATGAAATCGATTCGTTTCCGTTTATTGATCGCCTTCGTGGCAGTTTTGATGGCCTCAGTCATCGCCAAGTCTCAGACTCCCGAGAACGCACCGCCGCCACCTATGCATGGCCATGGCTTCGGCATGGAAGGCAACATGATGGGTTTCATGGCTCAGAAGCTCAATCTCACCGATGACCAGAAGACGCAAATGCAGGCCATTATGGAGAAAGAGCATCCGGCCATGCAGCCACTTCACCAACAGGAACGGCTGATCGACCTGCAGTTGCGTCAGTACGTTGAGGGCACTTTCGATCAGGTCAAGGTTGCAGCTCTGGCCGCGCAGAAGGCTCAGATTCAGGCCGCCGTCACCGTGCAGCAGACTCGCATCCACAACGAGATGTACCAACTGCTGACCGTGGACCAGAAAGCCCAGCTCAAGCAGATGGAGGCTAGTCACAAAACGCGCATGCAGCAGCATATGAATCATGAAGTCCCTGCTCCTCCCGAGCAGTAGCCCCAATCGCCGGCGCGAGGCTGTTTTCTGGCGGCCTCGCGCCACGGAGGATCTTGAATCATGATGAGCGATTCCCTCTTCGCCGATGCTGGTTGGTTTTTCTTCGCGATCTGGAGTATTGCCGTGGTGACAGTTAGCATCACCGCTTTCGGTCGCGATCTGCTCCCCTCGAAAGCCTCCGCAAATTCTCCCGCGCCGAATCGTTCCTCCACTCAGGCTCCACGGGCAAGCTGAAACTCTCGGGCAGCCCCAACGGCCCACTCCCAAATGTGGGGACAGCCGCCCCCGGCCGTCCGCCCGGCGCAGCCGGGCTAGGTCTCAGCCCCCGTCTAGCGAACCTGCGCTCCATCCGGCAAAAACATCGGGTATCCGTCCCAGGGCTGGGCCATCCCGATCTGCTCCGCCGAAGCGTTGCGATTGTAGGGAAACAGGAAACCGCCGAAGCGCAGGTGGAGCATGGGATCATCCGGATTGTGTCCGATCGCCCACTGATACTGCGCCACCGTGTCATTGGGATTCTCGTTCGGAGGCTGAACACCCCACGCGAAGTGGAAGAGTTGTTCCGAGTGATTCAACTGATTCGTGAACGGCGCTTTCTGCAACCGGTTGAACATCTCACTGGCAAGCCGCCAGCGATCATATCCAGTGAGCGCCAGCAATCGTTCGCACTCCGTTTCGGAAGGCGGTTCCGACGCCTGCGTTCCCCGCAAAAGCCCGGGCGCAATCTCTGCAAAGATCGATCGCGCCAGCAGGTAGTTGCCTTCGAGGGTCATGTGCACATGTTCATAGATCAGATCAGTGCCGATGATCCCGTCGGGGGCGGCGTTCGAGAGAATGTTTTCCGCATCCACCAGCGCCACTCGAGATGAAGCCGCCACCGAACGGTTGATCTCGTTAACCTTACTGTCGGCACGAAACCGCAGCGCGTCGAGATCCCGCGCCCGCAAGAAATGCTCCCGGGCGGCTTTGTAGTCTCCCAACTTCCACACGGCGCGCGCCATGCGGAACTCGAGTTCGGCGTATTCGTCATCGATGGCGGCGGCTGCCTGATACTGCTTCAGTGCCTCCGCCGGAGAATTCGCAGCATCCAGGTCGCTTCCACGCTGCACCAGCGCCGACCATTTTTTCAACTCATCATGGCTCAGATTCTTGCGGTGCAGCGAAGCAAACGGGGCACAGTCCTTCAAGTTCGTCGCCACAGTCGAGACGACAACCTTCGCGCCTGCGGCCTGAGCCACCCTGATCGTATCCCGCAGGTTCTCTCCGTAATTTGCATACGCTTGCTGCATCAGCGGCGAACTGGCTGGCACCTGCTGATCGAGAAACATCTCCATGCCATGCCACTCGCGCTTCTTCGTGCCGAGTTTCGTCAGCAGCTGGCCAATGCGCGTCGAGCGGAAGAAAATGCCACTTCGGACCACAGGCATCCACATGCCCCCCGAGGTCAGCATCGTGCCCGGACCATACGGCCCTACCACCTCGTTGTTTCCCGAATAGATGATGAACAGGTCTGGTTTCTGATCCGCCAGCCCCTCGGCAATTCGCAACACCACGTGCGAGTTGATCGCGACGCTGCCGGTATTGACCACCTCGAATTTCATCGAGGGAAAACGCGCCCGAAGCATGACTTCCAGATAGCGGCTGAACCCGTACGCGCTGTCGGGATCTCCCATCGCCGCCGACTCGCCCAGCACGAAAATTCGGTATGTACCCGGAGGCTTCGTCGTGGGAATGGAATACAGTCGCGGCGTCTGCACCATCCCCGCCGGAAAATAGGGAGTCGCGAAGAACAGGTTGTAACACGAGGCGGGATTCCCCTTCACCGTGCAGGGAACCAGAAGGCTGGTGCTGAAGCCGACCCCCGTCATCCTCAGCCCGGCTTCGACCATCACGAGAGCCACCACAGGCACGAGAATCGCGGAGCCAATCTGCAGAATCCACCGGCAACGCTTTGCAGGCGTGCCCACCGCTTGCGTTTCTGCTTCTATGCCGGCACTCTCAACCTGTGAAGTCACGTCTTTACTTCGCCTCGCTCCCCGGCTTGATCGTGAGATGCTGTTCCGCCTGTGCGATCAACTTCTCCACCCGATCCCGCTGTGCGTAATCGGGATGAACTTCCAGCAATCGCCTCCACGACGCAATCGCCCCGTTCAAATCCATCTTGTCCTGCCACTTCACCATGCCTTCGTTGAACAGCGCGTTGGCGTGCTTGCCGTCGATCTTGAGAACGGCATCGTACTCCTGGATCGCACGGTCAGGCTGTCCCATCAGGTGATAGGCGGTCGCCATATCGGTGCGGACGTCCGTCGCTTTCGGATCGATCTTCAGCGAGTCTTCGTAGTACTTCACCGCCTCGGGATATTGCTGGGCATCGTAGTACAGGTTCCCAATCTGATAGAGCAGCGCCGAATTCTTCGGATCGCTCTCCAGTTGCTTCAACAGAAGCTGCGCCTGCGTGTCCGCCATTTGCCGCAACTGCTCGGGAGCGGGTTGTTGCGCGCCCGTCATCGGTGGCGACAACGACTCCGTTGCACCCGTGCGAGCTTGCGTCGCCGTGTTGTTCGATGACGGGGCGGAACCCCGCACGAGATATCCAACCGCCACCCCTACCAGCAGACAAATAACCGACAGCACGTACGCCTGCGTGCTAGTCCACTGCCCTGCACCAGGTTCCTTGCCTTCCATGACCGATCTCCTTTTCCCAATCCACAGACACACGCATTCTCCCGTGACATTCGCCGACAGGGTGTGATTGAAATCACACTCAGCCGTGCGTCCGCGAATCGCGCAACTGGGCCGAGTCAGTCCTCTGCGTTATTAGTCGCTGAGAAGCGGGGATTCCCCCGCTCCGGGGCTCGTGAAAGCTCCGCCGCAGCTCCAATCCTTGGCCGTAACTCGCTGACTACACTAACCTTGGGGGAGATCGCGGAGACGGTTTGTTGGCATTTGACGTGCTCATGGAATAAATGGCTGCCTGTGCATTTTTGAGGGATTTGGTCCCGCGCGTCGCAGCAGATTTTCTTGAACCGAGTGAGGAGACCATCGCAGTGAGCGACCAAGATTCGAAGTTCTGGAGCGATGCTCAAACCTACAGCATGGCGGTGATCTGCTTGATTCTGGGTATCGCCGCCGGTTACTTGCTTCACGCGCCCGCCGTGGCGAGTCCCTCGCCATCGATCAGTGAGGTTTCGGCACCGGCCTTGCCCGCCGCTGCCGCGCCGCAAATGCCTTCGGCCGCCGACATGAAACGCATGGCCGACGCGCAGGTAGCTCCTTTACTCGCGGTACTGGAGAAGCATCCGAACGACGCCGATCTCCTCGCCAAGATCGCCCACTCCTACATGGCCTCCCAGCAGTTTCAGAGCGCTCAACAGTATTACGAAAAATCCATCGCAGCAAAGCCCAAGGTCGATACACTCAACGAACTGGCCTTCGTCTACGTAAGACTCGGTGACCTGGACCGCGGCATCGCAACCCTCAACCAAGCCTTGGCCATCGACCCCCAGAACCCTCAGGTACTTTTCAATCTTGGCTACTTCGAATGGAAGGGTAAAGCCGACCCGAAAGCCGCGATCGCGGCCTGGCAGGCGTTTCTGAAAGCCGATCCGAACAGCCCGAAGAAAGCCCAGGTCGAACAGATGTTGGCCCAGGCAAGAAAGCACCTGACCATCCCTGCCGGCACAAAGACCGAAAAGCCCGCGATGTAACGGCCGCTTCGGGCGAGAGCATCGTTGAAGCTAATCCCCTCCTCGGTGACATTTGGAAAGGAGTAGCATTACGCATCCCCTTCGCATTGGCAGGATATCGATGGATTCCTCGAGGCTTTTCCGGCGATGAGTTTGGCGCACGACCTGATCGCCCTATCCCGGCTCCGCCTGCTGCGGTTGCTCGCTCTGACGGCTCTGATCGTCGGGGTGGGCATCGAGTGCTTCCTCACCAAACTCTCCGTTCTCGATCCCGACATGTGGTGGCACCTCAGCGTCGGCGATTGGATTGTCCAGAATCGATCATTCCCGCACAACGGAATCTTCTCCCACACCGCCGCAACTCGTCCCTGGATGGCTTACAGCTGGGGATACGAAGTTCTGCTCGCCCGGGCTTACGAACGCTTCAGCTTCGTCGGGATGGGGATCTTTGGAACTCTGCTCACCATCGCCGTGGCCCTGGCGATCTTTCGCATGTTGTACCGCATTTCCGGGCGCTTCTGGGCAGCTTGGGGGCTGTCGGTCGTAGTCTACGCCGCGTTCCTGTTCAACATCGCCCCGCGCCCCGTGTTCTTCTCCGTAATACTGTTCACCATCACACTGACTTTGTTGTTCGAGGCGCATCGCAGTGGACGCATGCAATCGCTGTATTGGCTCCCACTCGTTTTCTTAGTCTGGGCAAACATCCACATTCAGTTCATCTACGGACTCGCCGTTGTCGGGCTGTTCGCGGGAATCAATCTGCTGCAGCGAATCGCGTTGCGATTGCGCATCCATCCCGATTCCCTGGAGTCTGCAACACTCCCTGCACTTCTCCCTTTTGCAGTTCTAGTTTGCTGTGTCTTCGCGTCCTGCATCGGACCGTACTCCTACCACCTGTACCACGAGGCGTTTGTGATCTCGCAGTCGAAGATCATGTACAAGATCATCCGAGAGTTGCAGGCTTTGAGTTTTCTCTATTTCAACCAGTATCTCGAGTTGCTGTTGGCCGTCAGCGCTTACTTTGCCATCGGTTGGAGGAAGAAGATCGATCCGTTCAAGTTCGCCCTGCTGATCTTCGCCACGGTATTAGCCTTCCGCACATGGCGCGACGCCTGGTTCATCTGCGTCGTCTCGGCCGCCATCATCGCGGATCTCCCCGCCCCGGAAGAAGAGCGCGATCGCAAACTTGGGCTATCCGGATGGGCCGCTGTAACGATGGCCAGCATCCTGCTGCTTCTGCTGAGTGTGCGTAGCACCGATTTCACCACGCGCGGCCTCGACCGCGCCATCAGCGGCGAATACCCCGTCGACGCCGTGAATTTCCTGCGCCGCAATCCAGTCGGAGGTCCTCTCTACAACAGCTTCGACTGGGGCGGATTCCTCATCTTCTATATGCCGCAGTATCCCGTCTCCATCGACGGACGCACCGATCTCTACGGCGACGCCATGGACGAGCAGTACTACTCCACGCAAGAAGCCGACCCTTCCTACGTGAACGATCCGGTTTTGAATGAAGCGGGCGTAGTGCTGCTGAAGAAAAAGTTCCCAATCGCGACCCAATTGCAGGTCGATCGCCGCTTTCGTGTGATCTATCGAGACGATATGGCAGTGATCTTCGCGCGCAATTGGTAGTGAAAACCTATGACCACGAAGGACACAAAGGAATCCTAGCTTTCCTTCGTGAAACTTCGTGTCCTTCGTGGTTATTGATTTTCATCTTTACTCTGCGCCACGAAAACGTCGGCAAGTTCGTCGCTGTAGACCAGCCGGTACTGCGAACTTAGCGCCGGCAGATTTCTCAGCGCCTTGGCCATCGCCGAGTTCCGCTCCAACAGCAGCGTCCCGGCGCGAGCGACCATGGGATCGGAATCTAACCGCTCCTTCCCACCGACGACGTCAAAATACTTCGTCAGAATCTCGTCGCCGTAAAGCTCAACGCGGCTGTCCACCACTACCGGATACTCCGGCAAATACCAGGTCAGGAAACTGCCAAACGAGTACTCGTTAAACAGCGGCCGCGGCAATTTGTTCGACACGATGTAGTCACACGCCTTCACTGGAAAGTTCTGGCTGATTCGAGTCATCAGCGCATCGCGATCCGGCAGGCGAACCGCTGCAATCGCCAGGACCATCGCCGTAGCCGTTGCAACCGCGCCCCACTCCCATCCAGAAACCGCCGTCCGTTGTGACTCGCTCTCGTGACGCTCCGCAAAAGACGTCCTTGAAAGCGTCGCAATAGCCGGCAGCACTACCAGCCAGACATCGCGCTGAATGCGGAACGCGAGCGCGGTTCCCCCAAGAAGAATGAGAAGTTCGAACATTTCCAGCGAGCGACGCCGGCCAAGAGCCAGAAAGGCCATCATCACGACGAGCATTACGACATAATCCTGCGGCCGCCGGAAGCTCATCGAACTCATTTCGGAGAAATGCTCGAAGGCGACACCGCTGTAGGAAGCCTTGAAGAATGCGGGGATCAGGCGAAAGCCGTAAGGCGTCGCGAATGTCGCCGCCAACGACAGGCCGGTGATTGCGCTGACTCGAACCAGCGGCAGCGGGAGAATCCGCGCGCTGAGCCAGCTTCCACCCAACCCTCTGAGCCAGTGCTCCACCAACAACGCGATGAGGAACACTCCCAGCAACACCAGTCCCGCGACAAATTGAATCTGCAGATTGGCCCAGACCAAGAACAGTAGCGGCAGCCACCAGAGCCGACGCGCCGACCCCGAATGCCGGCTGCTCAAGAGCAATTGCAATTCAACCGCGAAGAAGAGGATGGAAAAAACATACGGCAGCGGCTGCAGCCCCGAAATGACGTACTGCGCGATCAGCGAGAGCACAACAGCTTTCCAAAACCCCCCGCGTCCCGATCGCACCAGCAGGAATGTAACGGCCGCGATTGCCGTCTTCAACAACATCAGCAAAATCGGAATCGCGCGCAAGCCAAGAACCTTGTAAGCCACCCCCAACAGCAAATCAAAGAACCAACTCGAATGGTTCCACGCCAGATTCGAATATTGCGAGAACAGCCCGGTGTGGGGAATCGCCCGGTTCTGAAGAATCCAACTTCCTGTGCGCAGATGACCCCAGACTTCGGACGCACTCAGGGCCGAAAGGTGTCTAGACTCATAAAGGGCGGCCGCCGAGAACAGCAAGAACAGAGCAAGGAGCCGCAAGGCGGCTTGCCCCTTCGACGAAGCGACCTCAGTCACTACCGGTTCTGCACCAGGATTGGCTGATGAATTCAAGCAGACATTCTAGCGAACGCTATCGAGAGCCATCGGACTGGACGTCGTGAGCCTCAGCGTTGCGGTCCCGGACTCCGCATTCCAACGCCTTTCGCCGCAGCGGCTGAACTGTGCACGTGATTGTGGCACACCAGCGAGCAAGTGTTGGTGCTGCGGTCATACGAGACCGGAAGGGCTCCGTTCGGGGCCACGACGCTCGCATCGAAATTGACCAGCCGTTCGCCGGTGACGTTGGCGGTGCCCGCTTGCATACCGTGCGCCGTATGGCAAACCGAGCAACTGAAGCCGTCGTTGATGTGAAGAGAGTGCTGCGGCCAGCTGGTGTTATTGTCGACCTGATTCATCAGATCGTGGCACTTGGCGCAAAGCGCGTAGGGACCATTCACGCTGAAGTCAGGGTTCGGGTACAGATTCGTGATCGGCTGTCCCGGCGCCGGGGCCTGGCTGAATTCGTAGCGTCGCTCGAGCAGGTGCGTCCACTTCGATCCATGCGGCCCGTTGGGACCCGTCCCGCCGAACTCGCGATTATCATCCGCGTTGTGGCAATCGGTGCAGAAAATCCGCGTGCCCATCGCCCGGCCCTGCGTCTTTCCATCGAGATTCAACATGTAGGCCAGCAGGCTCGGCTGGGCCAGTGCGCTGCTGCGGTCGTGCATCACTGGATGACTCGAAGCGGCGGCAGCGGTCATCTGTGGAATCAGGTTCAGCGCATCGCTTCCGGGAATCGCGCGCATCGGCAGGTAGCCAAAGATGGCAAGCACTTGCTTGCCCGTGCTGTTGCCGTGACACCGCAGGCAGTTCTCATACTGGTTGACCGCCGGATTCACCACCGTCGTCCCGTCGGTGGAACTGATTCCAACCGAACCTGCCTGCGGCGGCCGAATCGCCGGAGGCAGCGGCGACGAGAACGAACTCTGCTGCATTGAAGCGTGCGGGCTGTGGCAATCCACGCAAGTCGCATGCCGGTTATTGTTAAGCAGGGCGACCTCTCCCGCATCATGCGTGTTGATCCCGGAGGGATACGGATGCGCAATCTTCGAGTACTCCGCATACACGTTCGGAATCGCCGGCGAGATGTTTGACCCGCCGTTGTGGCACGTTATGCAGTTCTGCGTCGAGGAATCCATGTTCGGGATGGCCGGTTGCGGACCACGCAGGAGCCGCGGCCCTGCCGCCGAGTTATGCGGCATGTGGCACGACAGGCATGCATTCTGCCCGACCGTTGTATAGCTACCCAACAGCGGCCCATTCGCGATCGCACTCCCCGAGGTCGCATGAATGCTTCCCGACCACTGCGCCAATGGATTGCTCTGCCCGTTGACCGTGCGCGGATTCACTTCGTGGCACGACAGGCACAGCTGCCCGCTGGAACTATCTCGCACAAGAAAGTTCTTCGAAATCGGATCGATCATCTGCGCGTGCGGAGAGTGGCAGCTCGTGCACTCGACATCGTTGTTGATCAACTTCACGGCCTGCACCGGATCAGCCGTCGTGTGGCTGGTGGTCAGCGACTGCACCAGGTCCGGCGCATCGACCAGCGGCGTCTTCAGGCTGAACGGATGCGAACCCTGGAGATCGGTCCCGAACTTGTCCGCCGGGTACATGTTGCCGCTCATCTGAATTTGCCCGAAAGGCTGTGTCTGCCCCACAGCCACCGTCCCATCGTGGCAGCTTAAGCACAGGCTGCTGGCGCCGCCGAGCATCGGCTGTTGGATGGTATTGTGCAAGGTGGTGCTGCTGTATGTTTTGTAGACCTGCGTGGAAAGCGTCTGGCTCCACAACGCTCCGCTGGGATTCTGCACCCCGGAGTGCGGAACATGACAGTACAGGCACGGGTCAAGAGCACCTTTGACCGGCGACGTTCCACTCAATGACAGATTATGCGAACCTAAGACGTCGCTGGAGATCTGTGCCTGGCTCGTCAGGCCAAGCGCCAACAGCGCGAAACTCAGGATGAACCGCTTCATTGCGGCCCTCCCTGCGCTGTCTTCGGCAAACCGAAATAGCGAAATACCTGGATGCGCCGGTTGAAGGAATCCACCACGAAGATGCGGTCGTCGTGGTCGATGAACAATCCCGCCGGCAACTGAAATTCCCCAATCCCGGTGCCGCGCGCGCCAAAGTAATAAAGCAGCCTTCCCTGCTGATCGAAAACCTGTATCACGCCCCACAGGCCATCCACAACGTAAAGATGTCCCTCAGAATCAATCCCGATCCCCTTGGGACGGAACATCGATCCGCTGCTGTCTCCCAGGCGCCCGACTTCCGTTTCGAATCCTCCCGAGCGATTCAGGAATTGCACGCGGAAGTTCATTGCATCCACGACGAAGAGATTCTCGTCGCGGACCAGCACTTCGGTCGGCAGGTTGAACTCGACTTCTCCGTTGCCCCGCCGCCCGATGGTTTGCAGCACTGCGCCGTCCATATCGAGCACGAAGATCTTGTCGCGTAACGTGTCGGTGATGTAGATCCGTTTGGCCGCCGAGTCCACCGCGATCCCGGTCGGCCGCTTGAAGTAGCCCTCTCCGCCTTTCAGGCTGCCGATCGCGCGCCGGAACTTCCCTCCGGGCTCAAACACAAAAATCTTCCCGGCTTCCGAATCGCTGACGTAGATGTTGTCCTGCGCGTCCACCGCAACGCACTGCGGAGACCGCATCGATTCCCGGCTTTTGTCTCTCCGCTCGATGAACTTGTACTTGTGATTCTCGAAATCAAAGATGTGAATACCGTTCGCCCCGGGATCGGTGACGATGGCTCGTCCCCGCGAATCTACGGCGATGCTGTAGGGCCGCACCAGGTGTGGATGATCGGGCTCTCCAGCAATCACGTCCACCAGCTTGGTGAAGAAACCGCGCTTACCCTCCACTTCTTTTTCGGAGCTGAAGCTGCGCTCATAGTGCAGTTTTCGTCCGCCCTCCAGCAGCAGGTCGGGAGGCGCGGGCTCGACCGTCTTCTCCTTCTTCGGCTTGGAAGCCAAGACCGGAGTTGCCAGGAGAAGAACGACGCACGTGATCCGGAGTCCGATGCGCACGAAGCTGCTCTCCGTCATACTCAGAAGAAGTTGAACCATCTCGAGAACCCAATGAAATACGTCGTTACATTAATCGGCTGTGTGCCCGGCGTACCAACCGTCTGGCTCAACCGCGTGTACCCGGCGTTCACAAAGATCTTTCTCAACCGGTACTGCATCACTGCGTTAATGAGCTCATTGTTGGTCGCCGTCGTCAGTAGCGGATCAGTGGTGTGTCCGTTCGATTTGGAAAAGCCCGCGCTGATAGTGAGGCGCCGTATCGGTGTCGCCCCGGCGTTCAAGCCCCACCCCTTCGAATCGTACGACGTAAATTCACTCAGCCCAAGCACTGGTGGCGGAAGGCTTCCCGGCACTGGGACCAGCCCGTTCGCAGTCAAAATCGCCAAGCCGCTGGACTTGTTATAGTACGTGTTCAGCGTGTATCCGTGATGCATGAACGTGGTCCACACTCGTTCCGCGCTGCTCGTGGTGCCGGAGTTCGCGGTGATTCCGCTATGGGCACCGCTGTACCCGGCCATGAAATACGTGCGCTCTCCCAGGCGCCGCCTTACGCTCCCCAGGTAGCTGTATGAAGACGTCGTGTACACCAGCATCACGGTCTGCACGTTCTGCGCATAACTGAAATTGCCGTTGATCTCCCATGCCGAGAACCTTCGCGTATAGTTCAGCGTCCCCACGAAGCCCAGGCCGGTGTTGTCCGTCTGCTGCGCCGTATCCACTACGCCCAGAGAGAACGACAAGCCCTTCAGAAGCGTGCGATCAAAGTTGAAATTCGCGCTCCCGAAGAATTGAGTCGCGGAGTAGCTCTTGCCTAGAAACGATTGTTTTTCATGAGTTACGTCGCCGTGCACGCCGAGGTTCTTCAAGAGTTGGTAGTAGACATCAGTGCCGACCAGGGTGGAATGAAAGCTGCCCAGGCTGGCCAGGTTTACAACTGTGCCGTTATTCATGACCGGCTCAGGAAGGCTTCCTAGCAAGCTATCGTTATAGCTCGCGTTGAACGCTACACCCAGCTTGCTCGTGGGATGAAATGACGCGTTTCCATTCACCGTCGTCGAAGCGCCGGAGTTGCTGGTAGCATACGCATCCTTATAGGCGTAGTCGTAGTCGAGGTGGTTCCAGGTCACGCCAAACGTTCCTGCCATGGGAAGCGCATGTTGCACCGTGGCGCCGTAACTGTTGCTCGAACTGTTCGTCTTGACCGGCACTGCTGAGTCCAAGAACGACGAAAAGTTCGCATCCACATTGCGATGAATGAACTGACCGGTCATGCGGAAGCCATCCCACTTATAGCTCGATAGAAGGTTCAGGGTGTGATCGGTCTCGTCGTTATTTCCTGGCAGCCCGAGAATCGAGTTGGAATTACTGTTCGCCGAATAGTTCGCCGTCAGCGTCGGCCAATCCGGGACCAACGCGCTCCAGCCGATCCCGTATCCCTGCGTGTTCGTGTGCTGCGCCAGTCCGATATCTGATCCTGGAATTCCGAATTGAGAGGTGCCATTGAACAACCTGTTATAGGAAAGCGTGCCGGGAAAGTGGCTGCCGCTGAACAGGTTTGCGTTAGACGTAACGCCCGTTGTGTTTGTCAGATCTCCGTAGACGGAGTTTCCTTGCGCCCGGTTATAAAACGGATCAATATCAAAATTCAAGAAATTGGGACTGTAGTAATTGCCGGTAAGATTGCCGTTCCCTGAAAAACCCATCGAGTGGCCGGACTGGTTCTGATTCTCGGTGCCCGCGTACGTGAACCCCAGGCTTCCGCTCAGGTTCATATGCAGATTGTCGCCCACGTCCATCTGGGCGGCACACGGCACCACCAGCAGGATCAGCCCGGCTAGCAACCGATATGCATTTTGAACTCTCCGCCACCGCATTCCACACCTGATTTCTGGCCAGAGATACTCACCCACCACCGAAACCAAACCGGCTTTGGCCGGTCGCTTCATAAGACCTCGACTTTTGCCGTCTTTCGCAGCCTCTTATTCAGTTCTGCGCGCAGCTGATCGGTTTTGCTCTTCTCCATGTCGCTCATCAATTTTGCTTTCACTTCCGCAAATGGAGCGACACCTGCAGGAACATGCGCGTTCAAGCGGAACAGCGTGTACGCCGGTCCCAGTTGAATCAGGTCGCTTACCTGCCCAATCTTCATCGACAACGCCGCGTTGACCACCGGCGGCGGAAGCTTGTCCCGCTCCACCGACTTCCGGTCGCCCATATTCACCCGCCAGTCATCCTCGGAAATCTTCTCTGCCAGCAGACCGAAGTCCTGATAGGTCTTCGTCGCCTTCGCCTGCTTGAGCGCGCTGTCCGCCTTCCTGCGCGCTTCCTGCGTCATGTCCGGCGTCGGATTCTGCGGAGGCACAATCGAGATGGTCTG
>Ga0209698_10000635_pt1 | contig 40026 bp, 33 predicted proteins | sample LitLauG_LLR_2012_FD_187203 | JGI IMG/M metagenome (GOLD analysis project Ga0209698, IMG submission 187203) | Freshwater sediment microbial communities from Pennsylvania, USA - Little Laurel Run_MetaG_LLR_2012 (SPAdes) (version 2) | ecosystem: Environmental > Aquatic > Freshwater > Creek >... | reverse complement strand
CACGAAGCTGACCTCTTCGCTGAATCCATCGAAGAAGGGCCAAGCCGTGACGTTCACTGCCACCATCACGCCTGCTTTTAGCGGGGCACCGGGCGGCACTGTGACCTTCAAGGACGGGGCCACTACGCTGGGCACGGGCACGGTGAATACCACCACCAAAAAGGCCACCTTCAAAACGACGACCTTGTCGGTGGCGACCCATTCCATCACCGCAGTTTACGGTGGAAACGGAAGCTTCAACGGCAGCACTTCTGCCGTCGTGAAGCAGGTCGTAAACCCGTAACGGGTAGACTGTTTGGCTTGTGTCCCTGGGCTGATTTCAGGCGGACCGCAAAGCGGTCCGCCTTTTTTTCGCGACCAGAGTGGAGTTGTACCGTGTTCCGCGGTAAACTTGTCTGTAAACCCTTCATTCCGCGGCTCATTTTTAGGAGACGCAGTGCGCCTTCCGATCAAAGTCAAGTGTGCGGACATGGCTTGGACCTTCAAACTCGCCTCCGCGCAACGAGATCGGGACAGTTTGATGGAGATGTCCTCTGGCAACGAGGAACATAGACGCTGATGAGTAAGGAAACAGAGCAGGATCGAAGCAGGCCTTTACTGACGATTGCGATCCCGACCTACAACCGTGCAGGGTGCCTGAAAGAACTTCTTTCCGCGCTGGCGGGTCAGGTTAAAGACGAGCCCCGGGTTGAGTTGATTATCTCTGACAACGCTTCTCCGGACGAGACGGCGTCACTGGTACAGGAGTTTGTGGCTCAGGGGCATCGCGTTCGCTACCTGCGGAATACTGAGAATATAGGCGCCGATGCGAACTTCCTCCAATGCTTTGAGCAGGCCCGTGGGAAGTACGTCTGGCTGTTCAGCGATGACGACATAATCATCCCTGGCGCGGTGCCCAAGATTCTCTCTCATTGCGAGGAGGCGGAATACGATCTTATTTGGGTGAGCGCCTACCCCCTCAGAGAGTTCCACAGCCCTCGCGCGGTTGAGGCGGGCGATGATGCGGTCGCAATCTCAGATGCGGGGGCCTATGCCAAGCGGGTGCACGTTTTTTTTACGTTCATCTCCGGCAACATCATCAATAAAGACCGGGTGTTAGCAGCGAAGCCGCCGGCATTTTCCTCTTTGATCGGGACGAGTCTTATACAACTGGGCTGGACTTATACGGCTTTGAACGGATTTGTGCGTGGACTTTACATCCGAGAAAAGCTGATTGCGGTCCGGGAGAACAATACCGGAGGCTACAAGCTCTTCCAGGTTTTCGGGCCTACCTTGGCGACGATTACGAAGAACTGGCTGAGGTCGGCAAGCCTGCGTGGCATTGTCATGAACGGAACCGCCCAGCGATTCTGGCCTCTGATGTTGCTCCGGTACAAAAAGTGCGCCAAAGATTTCGCTCAAGAAGCTGAGCCCCAAGCGGTGTTAACTCCGGTCTTTGGGGATAATGTTCGGTATTGGGCGTTTGCCTATCCAGTCATCGTACTGCCATCTTCGCTGGCCGCAGTCTGGGTTACTGCAGGCCGGGTGCTGAACCGTGTGGACAAGGCCACGGGATTCCCCATGCTGAACTGTCGCGATGACGCCGCTCGGAGTTGATCGGCCGGCTGAACGTTCGCTCGTGTAATCGATGTAGCTTCTCTGCAACTCTGCTTTCGATCCACGCTGCTTCGCTTACCAAATACGCGTCAACCCATCGAGCTCCGTTCATTGCAGGTTTGCTCTGCTTCGTATTGCGGTTTGTCCCGCGAGCGGTTATTCTGCGGCATTCCCGGAACGCGTAACTCGCGGACGCTGGCCCAGTTTGAGCGGCAACTACATCAAGAACTTGGTTTGGATTCAGAGCAAAAACAAACGTGAACAAAGATCAAAAAGCAGGCGCGCGTTTGATGGACAGACGGTGGTTCATTCAGAGGGCGGGACTGTTGGTCGCGGGTTCGGCCTTCGGGTGTTCCCTCATGGGGTGCAATTCCGAGTTCGAAATACCCTGCCTGGGGCCTGCCCCGCCGCCGGTACCTGTGCCGGGAATGACGTATGTCCGGGCATCGGAGATCGGGTGCGCTCTCGACTGCGACCTCAGAAACGGGCGCAACAAGCACACTGGCGGCGCTGCCACTGACGATGGACCACGCATAAATGCGGCCATGGCCGGCGCGAGCGCCGACAATCCAATCACGCTGATTATTGATGGAAGCGCGCTGATCTCGGGTTTGTTCCTCCCGGCCGGTGGTTTTTGGAACATTGCGGGACTGGGCTGCGGTACCGGATTTTTCGTAAAGACGGGCACCAACAACGACGGCATCCATAACGGACCTGCGGTAGTGCCGAACAATCCCGGACCGCCGGCTCCCGCGCGAGGGACGAACGTCTCGCTCAGGAACTTCACGTTGAACGGCAACCAAGGCAACGGTTTTGACGGAAATTCGACCAGCGGCACGCGCCAGGGGAGTGCAACAGCTTGGTACTTCGGCATCAGCCTGACGAACCTGGACAACATCGTTATTGAAAAAGTGGTTGTGGTGAGGACCTCCTCGTTCCACATACGGCTTTCGAACGTCGGCCATGTCGCCGTATCCGGATGTGTGATGCAGAGCGAGGGCTTGAGTACGGACGGACTCCATTTCGACGGGCCGGCGAACGACATTACGATTTCGGATTGTGACTTCAAGACGGGCGACGACTCGATCGCACTGAACTGCCCGGAGGGCTACACGGGCAACATCTCTCGAGTCGCCGTCAGCAATTGCACATTCAACAGCTTGTCGCTGATGCGGCTTTATACGGCGAATGGGTACCCTGACCGATTCACCGTCGACACGGTGAGTGTGAGCAATTGCAGCGGCACGCTTTCAGAGGCCGCTTTTCTGATCGGCTTGGCCAATGGCAGCCTTCCGAATTCGATCGCCTCTTTGACCATCTCGGATTGCAGGCTGTCGGCCCCGACGATACTGGGTGTCGCGGAAAATTTCGGAACGATCGTGCTCAAGAACGTTGCCTTTATTCCGTCCCAAGCAGGAGTCCAATGGGTCTCGCCCCAATTCAATAGCGCATGCGGTTTTGTGCGACCGTCCCCACTGTATGGCAATATCACTAGCGTCGGATCGAGTCTCACTTTCGACAATTGCAGCATCGTCCGAACTGGGAATATCGGGTCTCCCGCCACGATCCTCGCGAACAACTCGAGGATCGAATATCTGGCGTTCAACGGATTTGAGCTGCAGGATGCGGGAGTTTACCCGCCGGTGCCAGAACTGCTCGACATCGGGCAGGGATCAATTGGGCAACTGGTTTTCGGATCTGTGAACAGCAACAACGTCGTTGCGCCGGTGTCAGAGGGCGGATTCGCCAGCGTGGGGTCCGTTTCCGGGGCAGGAGTGCTGGCAACGGGCTGGGAGTTTCCCGATGCGGTGATGGCAGACGGGGTGCCGTACATCTCGGCGAGTACGGGTTTGCCTTCGATCAAGATTAATGGTGTGGTCCAGCCTTATCAGCAACCCTGATTCGCGCGCACTTCCAGCGCGACACCGTCATCAAGGCTGCGTGGTGGCGGTAGACACTTTGACGTTCGCGGTGCCGTTTATGCCTGGGGCCCCGCTGACGGTTGCCGTTATGCTTTGGCTGCCGGGAGTCATCAGAGTGACGCCGTCGGTAAACGTGTGGGAACCGGCATCATTCGGCGTGAAAGAGTAGCGTGGTGGAAGGATGGCTTTGCTATCGGAACTAGTGAATACGATGGCGCTGTTGATCACCGTGTCCCGGTTCTGGCCGACCACTGCGGTAACCGTAATGGTGAAAGGTGAACCTGCGATTGCGCTGGAGGGAGCGGTGATGTTGAGCGTCGCGTGAGTGCCGCAGCCGAGCGTCATTAATCCTGCCATAGCTGGGCTCAACGCCCATAGCCGCAGCGCGGTCACTACCCTGCGTGGTCCACGACGGACAGATTTACCTGAACGTCTCGCATCGACGGGCACACAACTTTCATTTGCGTTGGACAATTTATCCTCAATTTGCCCGCTATAGCGGCCGACAGCATGACCATCCGACGGGGAAAGAATCACAGACCTTGCGGCTTAGCCTCTATTGTGAGGCGTCGTGGCGGGGCTTGCCCAAGCGGATATCCATCCCCACCATGGGACCGTAAACGTTGATGCCGTAGTTGATGAATTTCGGCTCGGACAAATAACCGTTCGAAATGTGCATGTAGTTCATACCCGCTGATATCGAATACCGGGAATCGAAGTGATAACGCACGCCGGTTCCAATGTTGTAAGTGAACGTGAGGTTTTGTCCCTGGGCATACGCCACACCCAGGGGTTCCTTCGCGTTAATGTACCCGATGCCGCCTCGTTCGTCGAAATAGGGCACGAACTTCCAGTTGCGGTGGACAAAATTCCGGCGGATCCCGAAGATGAAAGCGAAATAGTGAGTTTCGGGCCCTCTTGGAATGAGGGTGACAGAACCGCTAAAGGTGAAGTCGAAGTTGCCGCGGAAAATCCAGAGGCCCCCGACGTCGTTCACGTGCCAGCGCAGGGAAGCCATCAGGGGCACCAGGGTGTATTTCAGCGGTGTCATGTTGTAGCCACCGCCAACGGCAAAGTCGTAGATGAAGGGAATGTTGCTTGGATGCCATCCGGTTTCAAAGGAAAACTCGAGACTATTCCTGTGATAGACGCTTTGATTGGTGTAGACGGGTTTAGAGGGCCGAACAGTCTTGGCGTGTGGGGTTGAAGCCCCTCCTGCCTTTTTGTCATCGTCGTCTTGAGTCGGTCTATCTGATTGAGGGCACTCGGACTGGGCCAAGCGTGCTGGGGCGGAGAACCAAGCGCTACAGCGAGTCGGTGACGCGCACAACTCCGCGAGAACAGTGGAGGGTTGTAACGGCTCAATCTCGGCGGGAAACTGGTTTGCGGATCGTGAGCCTTGAATGCTCGTCGCAAGGAGGCTTTGCGGAGCGGCGTTTTGTAGCCAGCGATCGGCCGGTACGATCTCTTGCCAGGCCTGGGGCTGCTGATCGGTAATCGGTTGCGACCGAGATCCGATCGATTGAGCTGCCGCGCTAGCCACAAAGTCAGTTGCTAACAATAGAGCAGCCAGGCGAAGGGACGCACGCATTGCCCGCCCAAACGAGACAGTTCGAGGCTTCAGCATGACCGCCTCCGGCCAGGCACGAAGCTACTGGTGCCTTTCGGATGCAACGGCCGATGCCATTCCTTGGATCCTATGAAAAGACGATTGCTCATTAACATGAAGTACGCGGACCGCGGACAGCCAGAAGGGCACTAGAATACAAGAGGCATCTGGGATGGCGTCAAGGTGATCTTCCGAAGGAACTTGCGAATCAGGCTAGTCTCCCTAGCTGCGGGGTATGGCCGAGGCGCCTTCGAATGATGGCGGTCATGGCGTCAAATCGTTTTTCGCCGAGAAGATAGGCCAAGAAAAAATACACATGGAATAGAGGATACCTGGCAAACCCCATTCGGCCGTATTCGCGGTACAACCAGTAAAACTCCCCTAGGGGCAAGGTCAATTGATCTCTGATGTAGGGGTAGAAGTAGTTGGCGTAATCGTGGATTACGTCTTCGACCACGTCGATGTGACGTGTTTCCCTGAGATCTCGAATGATTGACAACGCCCCACTGATCATGTTGAGGCGAGCCTGCGCGGTATAACTTCCAGGGACATACTTCCCCTTTTCTTTTGCGCTGTTTCCGAACTCGGGTTTGCCCGCCCGGCAGAGTACGAGCAGTTTGGGAGTGCAGACTGCCGTCTTCGCGACCAGAACGCTGGCGGTAAGGTGCAACTGATAGTACAGGGTGCCGTCAAACTTGGTGGTGGCAGCGGCATAGGCGCTATCGCGATGTACGATGTATCCCGCTATGACGCCGGATCGGCGAAAGGCAAAACGAATTGAAGGGATGCCAGCGGGGAATTCTTTTTCTTCATTGAACCAGCGGATCTCCTGGTTCAGCCTGTCCGGCGTCTCATCGAACCACGCGTAGCTTTTCAACACGAGGCCAACATTCGGGTAGCGCTGGATTACGCTGGCCGTATTCTCCAGCGCCCCCTCGCACATGAGGTCGTCATTTCCCATGAAAAAGCAAAAGCGGCCCGATGCTTTTTCAACCAGGTTGCGAATATTGCCATCGTAGCCAAGGTTCTCATCATTTTCGAAATATCGGAGCATTCCCGGATAGCGCGACTGGAAGTCACGCACAATGTCCGCGATCTGCCGGCGTTCGCGGGACATGTCTTCACAGATGACGACTTCAAAGTCGCGAAAATTCTGCGTGAGAATCGAGTCCAGGAGGGGGATGAGATAATGGGCCCGGTTGTAGGCCGGTATACAGACGGAGAAAAGCTTACGAGTCTGGGTCACGCCTTATCCCATGTGCCTGTTTGCGAATTAAAAGCTTTGATGGGCTTTGCCGGAGCGCCAGCCACGATGGTATTCGCAGGAACCACGCCACGGACCACGGAATTTGCTCCGATAATGGCACCTCTGCCGATTGTAGCCGGACCTACAATGACTGCATTGTCTCCGATCCACACATTCTCGCCGATAACAACGGGCCCCCCGCCTCCTAACAGGCGATGTGCCGGGGGTTGCTCCGGGTTGCTCTGTCGTGCTCCCTTGTATATTCCATGATTGTGGTCGGAAACGTATATTCTGCTGCCGAAAAGACAATGACAGCCAATTGTGATATTCGCGATCGAGGAGATGTGGACTCCATCCGAGAAGCAGACGTGGTCGCCAATCGTTATCTGGGGATGGAAATCCTGCGCCTGATAGGACGTGACGGCCTCCAGCCAGAGATTGCGCTCGGCGTATACGCCCTTTCCAAAGGAAATGTGGCGTCCGCCGATGACCCGGCAGCCGGGCCCGAGGCGCAGGCCAGGAGCACTCAGCAGGAAGGCCACGATAGAGCTGGTGAGGCCATTCCAGGAACGACGAGCAATCAGCAGCACCGCTATTCCAGCGGAATTGGCTGCAAACAATCGGGAAATGCCGGTCGGGATATCCCTCATTGTCTGGTGGTTCTTGCTGCGGACCTCCGCCATGGTAGCAGTATGGGATACAGAGGACTGAAAAACCTTGATGCTGCCGGTGCGTCTTTCAAAGCGTCGGCGAAGCCTTGACGCTTACGAATTCCATGCTCGTAGCAAATTAGCGTAGCCGCGTGTATTCCGTCAGTCCGTAGGGAGGGTACTGCAGCATTCAGTGTTGCCATGTATGTGAGTGCACCGCGCCGCTCGGGAAGTTTAAACTCCGAATTACCTCGTGTCCGATGCCGAGTTCACCCATCGCTTGGCCAGCGCTATTCTACCGCAGCCGGAGATCCCATTTATCCGATTCCGGCCGTGCCTCGATGGGAATTGTGCGGCTCGCTAGTCTTACTGCTGCCACGTCACTCCCGGATAAAGGCTGGGAATGCGGTAGCCACGATAGGCATTCGCACCCGTAATCGTCAATTGCCACACCGTCTGGGGACTGTCAGTCTGAGTGACTTCGTTCACCTGCGAGGCGACCGTATACCCGAACTGCGCGCTGCTGTCGAATTCGACGTTGCCGTTGGGCAACACCTCGATACTGCCTCCCCAAAAAGAGAAGAAGCCAGGACTATCTTCCCAGAGCAAGCTGGCGTTATTCGTGCTTTCATCGATCTGGAAGATCGTGGCGCGCGTGTAGCAAGTTGTCACTGGTGGTATGGGTGGCTCGCAGGGTTGCCCACTGGAGTCGATCCGAAGGTCGCCATCGTCGTAGATGGCCATGGTCGTCTGGGAACCGTTAACAGACATTATGTAAGGAAAATGTTGTGCATAGAACCACTGGCTGGGATCCCCACCTGCCAGAGTGAAGTCTCCACCTTCTCCCAACTTCCAGATGATATTGCCCGTGCCGGCTCCGTTGGCGTAGTCAATCTTCAAAATCCAGCTCTGGTTACGCATTGAAAGCAGGAGGTTGCCGTCCTCTGTGTACACCAGGGCATTACTGTGAGTCCAATCCGGCAGTCCGAAGAGATGGCGATTGATGTCGAGATGATCGAAAGCCGACCACGCCCATACGACGTTTCCGTCAGGATCGATGTCCATCAGAACATCTCCCTGTACGTCCAGGGTTCCATAACCGTCCGCGGTCACGCTCTTTGTGATCTGGCCGAGGGCGATCCAGTGTCCGTTGGGAAGGACCAGCATATCGTGGTGCAAACTGGTGACGGGAGGGAAAAAGTAGCCGTGAGTTGGAAGCGATTGATTGATTTGCGTGAGGCTGACGTATCGAATCGTGTTGCATGCCAAGTCAACCTCCTCCAACCCTTTGCCGCGCATGAAGATGTAGTGGCCGTTTTGCATGGGTTTGAATGGAATCGCCTCGCCGGGGCAGTACCAGATAACGTTGCCCTGAAGATCAGTAACGACACCCTGCAATGGACTGGTAGAAAGGACACCTTGCGGTGAGGTGGTATTGACGAGGCTGAGCAATTCCACGCCTCCCGACGATGAAGCGGACGCAAAAGTCGAACTCGGGCGAGAGGCACTCATTTGGGGGAGGTCTTCTTCAGGATTAAGTATCGCGCCGGTGGTGAACGTCCGGTCCTGATCGACCCAGGAACCGCCTGACCATTCGACGTGCGCGCGCATATGGTACAGGGTCTGTTGTTTCATGCCGGCGACCAGAATATTGAGCACATCGCCGCCAGAACCGGTCACAGAATCCGCATCAGTCAAGACAGAAGTCTGGCGACCGTAGTTGGTATCAGTGCCGAACTCAACCCACGCGGTCAGTCCCGAATGAAAATGGCGGATGATGTATTGGGCAACCAGCGGGTGCGAAGTAGGAGAAATCGCCGTGAGGGGCGGCGTAAAATTGCCTGACCCACAGCCAATCGATGCGAGAGTGAACAGAATGACGGCTAGGGAGAACAGTGCTCCCCGTGAGAGCCTCACGCGAACCTCCAGTCCAGGGAAAAACGTCAAGGGATAGCATTTTTCAGACTACTCACGTCATTGTCAAGAGGTTTTTAGTACTCGCCGCTCACGAATAACTGCATTCGTTGCCATTGCCGAGGGTCTGAACCGCGCTCCCAGCGAGCAATTTGCGCACCCTGGCAACTGAGTCTACCCATGAAAACTGGGCGGCGCGCGCGAGGCCTCTTTCCCGAAGTTGCTGGCGTAATGACGTATCGTTTACAACTTGCTCGATTGCCCCTGCGATCTGCTCCACCGAGGTCGGGTCCACGAGCAAGGCCGCATCTCCCGCGACCTCCGGCAGGGCAGTAGCGTTTGCGGTTACGACAGGAGTGCCGCAAGCCATCGCCTCAAGCACGGGAAGGCCGAAGCCTTCGAAGAGGGAAGGAAAAACCAAGGCCTCGGAGCCACGGTACAGGGACGGCAATTTTGCTTCCGGGACCACGCCCACGAAATCCACACGTGGGCTCATGCCGTGGGCAAGTAGGAAACGCTTAAGATCGCCAGTAGGCTCGCCGGTGAATACCAGGTGTATTCGTGGATCAAGGCCGGCTTTCTCAAAGGCCTCCAAGACCCGAAACTCGTTTTTGTGCGGCCTGCGGTTGCTTACGCATAGGAGGTAGGGAAAGGGCAATCCGTATAAATCACCTTCGGGCTGATATGCAGGGTCAACACCGCACCCAACGTTGCGGACTTTTTCGGCCGGTACCTCAGACCATTGGACTATCTGGCCGCGGCTAAACTCAGAAACAGTGAGGATCAGGGCGGCGCGACGACACGCCCGCTTCATGACCGTTGCATAGTAGAGCCGAACGAGGGGGCGTCCATTTTCTGGGAAGTAAATGTGGCTGAGGTCGTGGATAGTGAAGACATAGGGGCACGGACAAAAGAGCGGCGTGTTATAGCCTGGAGAGAAGAAAAGATCGTTGCGCGTCAGTCCTCGGAGGGCCCGCGCAAGGGACCAGCTATCCAGAGGCGCGGCAGGATTCGACTTCAATGGAACCGGACAATAGTCGAGTCCGGCAAGGACGTGCCGGGCAAAACGGCCAATGCCGTGATTGGCGATCCATCGCTGATCAGCGTAGATCATGGCAGACAACCCGGTCTAGCATGGCGTTGGAGCCCTTCCGTGCGCCGGAATTCATCGGCTACGGCGCCACCACGGCCAGTGCGGCAGCGGTCAGGGCCAGGGCCGACGCAATCGTGCTCCAGTCGCGCAGTCCGCGTACGAAAGCGCCGGTCGGAAGCTTGTAGGGCACGACGATCTCATCGCCGGGGTACAGGCGTAAGCGGCTGAATTTTGCGCCTGTGAAAGGCCCATTGACATTATTGGCGGCAACCACGATCCCATTCGCGCGCAGCACAAAAGCGTGGCGGAAGTCGGACTGAGGCTTTCCCTTGCCCGCCATTTCGAGGTAGGCCCCACTGTTAATGTGGGAGTCGAAAATGAACGACCCGGGATTGTAGACGTTGCCCACGACCGAAACGGTGGAAGGCGGGTGGGGAATGGTGAGTCGATCGTCGTCTTCCAGTGCTATGTCGGGGAAGTCGGTAAGCTGTTTATCGCTGGGTTTAACCGGCAGCGCGACCCGTCCGCTAGCGCGAACCTCCTTAAGCTGGCCAATGATCCCTTCCGATAGTTGGGCCAGTTGCTGAGCATCGCCACCGGAGGCAGAGGCGGCGATGGACAAACTTGTCTGCCGAATTTGCACCTCCATGTTGCGAACCAGTTCGTCCAGACTTTTCTGTTGCTCTCTGCGCGCCGATTCGCGGGTCAATTGCGCCCCGTAAAGGTAGGCGTTGGGTGTCAATCCGCCGGCCCGGCGCAAAACGGAGCGGAGAGTTTCGTTGGTTTCGAGTTCATACACACCGGGGCGCTTCACCTCGCCCTCGATGATCACGTACCGACTGCGCTCGGTCTGCGGGACGCTGATGTCTGATTGAGAAAAAATGGTGACAATGTCGCCCGGTTTAAGCTCTAGATTGCTTTCCTCGTCGTGTTCAAGGATGGCTTTCCGAGGACTCATGAAGAGCAGTTTGGATGTGAGGTCGGTGGGATTCACCCGCTGGATGGTCGCATACTCCCAGTTGATTCCCGGAGCATAGCGTCGCAAATCGTCAGCCACATTCCTCACGGCTTTCTCGTTGAAGGTATTCTCCCCAGCCTTGCGAGAGCGTTCCTGGGTGGTGTCCTCCGGGGTGCGATCGGTGTTTTTAGAGTTTGCATCTGCCGTGTTATCGGAGGACATCTGTTCGCTGGGCACGCAGGGGACGGACTGCAAATTCGAACTATCCACATTGCCGGGATAAATGTAGTTTCCAGTTGAGTCCAGAAGATACGGCGTTGTGTTGGCGCTGGGCGGGACGTTGCCGGGGGTGCTCTGGCCCGCAGGCGTGGCGGCACCCGGTGTGGTGGGGTTGGTCGATTGCCCACTGGGCAAACATCGAAACTTACGCGGCAGGACGGGATACTCAGTCGCGCGGCCATTGACGATGGCGGCACGGTCCAGCCAGTAGCGGCGGGTGAGCATAGCCTGGGCATCGGGAATCAGGTCGCGAACTCGCATTCCCGGTTTCCACGGATAACGACCAGGATTGGCGACATTCCCTCGCAAGGTCACGGTGTCGTCAAAACGTGAGATGACGGAAAGCACGCGCACAATGTCGCCATCCTGGAGAGGCTGCGACCGGGATTGGTCGTCGTAGGGAAATTCCAAGGTCTTGCGCGCCTGGTGATCGACGAGGCGGTCGATCGTTACCTTACTCGTGTCGGCCAGCGTGCTCAGGTCGCCGGCGATCTCAATCAAGTCGCTCAACGGGGAGTTCGCCTTCATTTCGTAGATAGCTGGCATGTTAACGGAGCCCGAGATTGCCACGAGAGGGCCAACGTGAGGGTAGTAGAGAACGTCGCCTGGCTGTAGGCGGACATCCTTAGACTTGTCGCCCTTGACCAGCAGATCGTAGAAGTCGAAGTCGGTGATGGTCGCGCTATCGCGGCGCACCTGGATGTGCCGCGATGATCCCTGGGCCGCCGGGCCGCCAGAGGCGAAAATTGCATTGACCAGCGTGCTCAGGGAACTGATCGTGTAGGTGCCCGGGTTGCGCGCTTCGCCAACGACGAGCACCTGGATGGAGCGAAGCCGACCGACGTTGGCGGTAAGATTGAAGTTCTTGAAGATCTTCGAAATCTCCTGTTTCAGATGCTGCTCCAAATCTCCATAGTGGATGCCGGCTACGGAGATCTGCCCTACTTGGGGAATGTAAATCTGGCCTGCTCGGTCAACGGTCACGCGCAGATCAGCCTGGATTTGGCCCCAAATGCTGACTTGGAGTTGGTCTCCTGGACCGATGATGTAGTCGTTGGGTACCTGCAGTTGGTCGTTGGGAGCAAAGGTACTCGGCGGCCGGTCGAATAGCGATTGACCAAACAGAGGCAAAGGTCGTCCCACGGTGTCGGCGACCATTTGTTCGAACTCAGTTTCAGGCCAGGGGATGGTCTTGGTCCGCCGATTCTGCGAGGGATTGAGCGGAGTGGTGCGAGGAAGATACATGCCGGTGTCGTACGGCACTCTCAGCAGAGGTCCGCCGGTAGTTGAGGGCAGGTATTGTCCTTGCTGGGCGCCGCCGAGTTGGGCGCCACCTAGGGTTTGAGCCTGTGCCAAACACTCGGGGCTATCTGCCTGCGAAGGGTCGGAGCAATCCAACCCTTCGCTCGAAGTGGTGGAGCTTTGCGGAGAGCCGTAGTTGGGGATTTGCGAAAAACACATCCCCGCGAATAGGACATGGAACAACGCAAGCCGTCGTAATTCTCGCATCATAGATTCAGGACTCATCACGTCCTCGAAACTCAACGCCCAAACGTGTCATTCTATCAACTACATCGCGATAATGAGGTGGTTCTACCCCTGCCCTACTAGAGGCCATTCAAAATGAACCAACGGTGTAAACCGCGGCATCCCTCAGGGGCTAAAGCCCGCATCTTATTCGCTCTGGGCGGCACGGCTGAAGCCGTGCCCTTCCCACATCCGGTTTGTGAGATGGCTTCTAGAAGCCAGGAGCATGCCAAAGCTTTCGATATTTTCGAAACTTGTAGGTAGCCCAAATCAATCCGCCGACATTGCCGAGGCAGCAGCTGACCACGATGCCCGTGGCACCATAGAACCGTCCAAAGATCAAGGTGCATGCCGTCACGATCACGGCTCCTACGAGCGAATTGACGAAGAATACTTCCTGTTTATGCGCTCGGAGATAGTAGGCTTCTGCAAAGATTATGACGTTGGTGATCATGTAAAGCATCAGCATAGCGATGGAACTCGGGTCCAGCAGGCGCTGAGCGAATCGAATGTGGTGCAAATTCAGGTATAAGCACCCCAGCCACGCCGTCAGGGCGCCGGCGACCGAGACGACAATAGATTGGCTGAGTGCCTGGAAGAACGTTTGATCGAGCCGCCGGTATTCCTTGCGGGCGATCAAAGTTCCGAACGGCGCAGATTTTGTGCTGACCCAGGAAACAGCTATATTCAGAATCGCATTTGCCAGACTGAGTGACATGCCCATCTGGCCCGCCTCGACCGGACCGCGGTATGCAAACAAAACGGGATTAAAGAGCCAAAAAATAAAGTAGCCACAGAACCAACTCACCGCGATTCTCCACTGGAATGGCCAGACCTCTCGGGTCCAATGGATTCGATTCGCCCCCGCGGGATGCTTCAATAATCCGAACAACAATCTGCGCTTTCCGAACAGGAACACAATCGAGGCGGATGCCATTCCGAGCAACATCATCGATGGAGCGAAAAGGCCGTGATGGCTCGCGAGAGCGGCCCATGCCAGCAGACTTCCGGTTACGGACTGCATGAACCGGAGACGCGCAACCTGGGGAACATATCCGCAACCCTCCAGAAAGGACAGCAAGGGATCAAGTTGGAAGTTCAGCACCGCCATCAATGCATCAAAACACCAAGGGAGACGCCACGAAACGGCATGGCCTACATGGTCGTGTGTGGCAAAAAAGTAGAAACCGACGGGAAGCAAGACCGCGGCCATAAGAACCGCAGCCACCGAATACCAGCGAACTGATTTCTGAATGACGGAGGCGAGCCTGGCGTGAGCGATGGCGTCGCCACTAATTTCATACTCACTGGAAATAGATAGTTGGGCTCGCTCGTGACTCGCCAGTTGCAGAATTACAAAAGAGAAGCCCAGCTCAAAGATCATCTGGATGGCGACCAGGCTGCCAAATGTGTAGTAGTAACCTTGCTCCGCTGGGGAAAGGAATCGTGCGATGAGGGCAACTGTGACGAGGCCCGCTGTGCTGCTCCAGGACCTTGCCAGAACAGTGAATCCGACCGCACGATCGACCCCGAGCACCTTCTTTAGCCAGTAACGAATAGGTGCGGTGCCGGATGAGTTCAAGGGAAGGGTCGCCACCTCGGGGAGGCCGTCAGGCATTCAGTGCCCTCTTGCAGGGAGACGGGAGTCCGCCCGCCCAGGCTAAGTAACAATCGATGAAAGTGAATATACGCAGGAACATCAGTGGGAGAAGCGCTGTGTTGCATGATCTGGAATGAGTTTACCCCGGCGGTATGGTTCAAAAGCCTTCATTCGTTTTCGACACACAAACGGTATCATTCAGGCCGCAGTTCTCATTCTACGGGATTATAACGTGTCTCCGCCGGTCGTACGTGGTGTGAAGCGAAAGGGGAGTGCTATCTCACTCAACCCGGCGCAAGCGATTTCAGAGCTTCTGATATTGCCCGATCTGCTTCCAGGTGAACTCCGCCATGTTGTCGCCTTGCATCCAAGCCTGGTACCACGCCATCGTCCACTCTAGTGCTGCTTCGATTTTGAGCCTTGGATGCCATCCGAGGCCTACGCGAGCCCGGCTGGCATCCAGCCTGAGAACATGGTCTTCGTGCACGCCGGGAACCGAATCAGGAATCCAGGACGCGCCGTTGCCCCACATCTGGACGAGCTTGGTGGCGATGCGCTCGACCGGCCAGATGTCGTCATCGCCCGGCCCGAAGTTGTAGGCGGTAGCGAACTTTGCGTTCTGGGCGAGAAGTTCCTGGGCCAGCATCATGTAGCCGTGGAGAGGTTCGAGGACGTGTTGCCACGGACGGATGGCATGGGGCCGCCGGATCAGAACCGGCTGTCCGGAGGTGAACCCGCGGATCAGATCCGGAATGAGCCTGTCCTCGGACCAGTCACCGCCGCCGATGACATTGCCGGCTCGCGCTGTAGCCAGGGCTACACGGTGTTCGTGCAGACGATCGAGGGGAAAGAATGAGCTCCGGTAGGCGGCACTGACAATCTCTGCGCAGGCTTTGCTGGACGCATATGGGTCATACCCACCGAGCGGATCGCTCTCGCGATAGGGCCAGATGAATTCCTGGTTCTGGTAACACTTATCGGTGGTGACACAGACCACGGCGCGCACGCTCGGAGTCTTGCGGACAGTTTCCAGCACATGCACCGTACCCATAACATTCGTGGCGTAGGTGCCGACCGGATCCGAATACGAGCGGCGAACAATCGGCTGTGCAGCCAGGTGAAAGACCACCTCCGGCGCGAACTCTGTCATTGAGGCTTCGAGCCTGGCATAATCGCGAACGTCGCCGCGAACATCTTCTAGGACGGTGCCGACAGCGGCGACGGTGAACATGTTAGGTTCGGTGCAGGGATCGAGGGCGTATCCTCGGAGCTGCGCGCCCAGCGTGCTCAGCCAGAGCGCGAGCCAACTACCCTTGAAGCCCGTGTGGCCGGTGAGAAAAACACGCCGTCCCCGCCAGCTTTCCACCACCGCTTCTTCCAGAGTGTTCTCCCTCCCGGCATATCTGCTGCAGCCCCCGCTCGTCAGGCAGAGTAACAAATGCCAGAATCAACGGTGCCGGAGCGTATGCAATTACCTCATCATAAGCTATCCGCACAGCGCCGCAGCATTCAGTAAACAACTTGAATGATATGATTTTGAGTACTCTCTCGCGAGCTTATGACAGACACCGCGGCCCAGCTACGCAGGCAGATTCTCGAGCTGACGGCTCAATACTGGTTGGAATCATCCCAACCGGGAGATTTTATCCCTGGGGTTTCGCCTGTTCCTGTGTCGGGCAAGGTGATCGACGGGGCCGACGTGAGCGCGGTGGTCGATTCCGCTCTCGACGCCTGGTTTACGACGGGGCGGTTTGGAGAAACCTTCGAACGGGATCTGGCGCGGTTTGTTGGTGTCCGTTCGGCGTCACTAGTGAACTCGGGCTCCTCGGCCAATCTTGTGGCCCTCAGCGCTCTGACGTCGCCGAAACTCGGTGACCGGCGGCTAAACCCGGGCGATGAGGTGATCACCGTCGCCGCGGGTTTTCCAACGACGGTGAACCCAATTTTCCAGACTCGGCTGGTGCCGGTGTTCGTGGACGTCACGGTTCCGAGTTATGAGATCGATGTGCGCCAACTCGAAGCTGCGCGCAGCGAGCGGACCAGGGCTGTGTTTCTTGCTCACACACTGGGGAATGTCTTCGACCTCGACGCAGTCAGCGCTTTTACGCGGAAGCACAACCTGTGGCTGATCGAAGACTGTTGCGATGCCCTTGGGTCGACCTATAGAGGACGGAACGTTGGCACCTTTGGCGATATCGCTACGTTGAGCTTCTATCCTGCCCACCACATCACAACGGGAGAGGGCGGGGCCGTCCTCACAGATAAGCCGGCCTTGCAGGTGCTGATTGAGTCGTTTCGTGACTGGGGTCGCGATTGCTGGTGCGAACCCGGCAGGGACAATACTTGCGGCAAGCGTTTTGAGTGGAAACTGGGTTCGCTGCCATGCGGATACGACCACAAATACATCTACTCGCACATTGGGTACAACTTGAAGGCGACCGATATGCAAGCCGCTCTTGGGGCGTCGCAACTGACCAAGCTGCCCGAGTTTATCGCTCGCCGAAGGGCGAATTTTCATCATCTCAAGACGGCATTGGCCGGGCTTGAGGGGTATCTAATATTGCCGGAGGCGACGCCGCACTCTGATCCGTCATGGTTTGGTTTTCCCATTGGCGTGCGCGAGGATGCGCCGTTTCGGCGCGAGGACCTGATTCGCGCGCTGGACGCGAACAAGATTGGTACGCGGCTTCTGTTCGGTGGCAATCTCCTGCGGCAGCCTGCCTACCTGGATTGCGAGTATCGCGTGGCCGGAGAGATGTGTAACACGGACTTTGTGATGAACAATGTGTTTTGGGTGGGCGTGTATCCGGGACTGACGGCGCGAATGCTCGACTTCGTGGCTGAGACAATCGCAGGATTCATCACGCAGTCCAGGACTCGGCGGGGGATGAAACAGCCCACGCTCGCCCCGCTTGGCTAGAGCTAAACTCCTTAACGTTTGGGTAGGATGCTTGCAGTGGCGGCCCTTAAATTATCCCTTCGAGTCAGCGCCAGTCGATCGAAACCTCAGAGGATTAGGGCGTCGGCAGGGCGCGGCGATTACTTGGGACGGCATAACAAACGAGATCCCAACCCTCGAGCAGATGAGGGCGCAAGTAGAGGGAATAATCCGGACTCAAGTCGCGGACGAACAGAGGGATGTTCCAGAGGTCAGACTGCCTGTGATAGGCACAAATGGCCAAAATGGGAGAGTTGATTTGGATCAACTGTCGAGCTCCGGCGAGCGTGTCGAGTTCTGATCCCTCGATATCCATCTTAATGAAACTGACGGGCACGTCGGGTATCGCTGAGTCCAGGGATACGCATTCGACCTCGCAGTCTCCACTGCCGACTCTTGAAGCGACCCCCTTTCCTGCGTCCATCACCACTCGCGTATTCGTCTCTCCCGTTGCGGACCGATGTATCGTGATGCGTTCGCGCGTCTTGGAAGGCATCGACCCCACTCTGTCTGCAAGTTTGACGTAGTTCGCAGGATCGGGTTCAAAGGCAATTGCGCCTCGGAACGAGTGCGCCGTTTTTCCCAGAAAGTGAGCCAGTGTGTCGCCATCAAAAGCGCCACAATCGACCAGAGTCTCATCCGCACGGAGACGGAAAAGTTCATCTCTGAAATAAACGTCTCCCGGAACTGGTCCCGGCAGAGATGCGAAATCTGCCAGCAGACGGAACCGCATTTGAGCGATGTATTCGCGACGCGATGCATCATCCGCCATCAAGCCTAGTGCCGCACGGACGCGGTCGGACTGCCGGTGCACCTGATGGGGGAGATCATGCATATAGTGCGGCAAAAGCGCGTCAGAATACTTCCAATACAGGGAAAGAAACGGGACAACAATCTTGCATCCAAGCTGACGCAATTGCTCCACACGCGCCGCCATTCGTTCGGCGCTTTCTCCACGCCATATAGTTACCACAAACGTGGCTCGATTCCCGTGAAGCATTGCCCCCTGCGCGGGGCTTAATACCGGGATTCCGTCCACGCTCTGGCCCCACAGCGAGGTGTTATTGTCGATGAAGCAGAGGGGCTCAATTCCGATCTTGCGCAAACCGCCCAATGTATGCCGGCCGAGGCTGCCCGCCCCAAACAGGACAATCCCAGTTGCCTGCGGATCAGCCAGCGCGTCAATGACGTCGGCTTCACGTTGTCGCGCGCCTTCGACTCCTTCGGACAGGAGTGCCTCAAGTTCACGATGAAAATCTGTCGACGGTTTACTCACAGAATCTCCCCTCTCTAGAGCTTACGAAAACCCCGTTTACCAGCAAGTACGCCCACCATCGATCACCAGGTTAGCGCCGGTCATGTAGGACGAGGCGTCCGAGCAAAGAAACAAGATCGCACCCTGGTACTCGTCACGATTGGCCATTCGCTCCATCGGGATCAATTGTTTCAGCCGGCTCAAAAACACATCTGGTTGGTCGTTTGAAACTCCGCCGGGAGAGATGGCATTCACGCGAATGTTTGCCCCGCTCCAGTAAGTCGCAAGATAGCGGGTGAGGCCCAGCAGCGCCGACTTCACCACAGAATACGTAACAGGCTTCACTGGTTGCTGGTCTTCGGGCAGGTTCTCGACACGATAGAGCCTTTGGTCTGGTGAGATCACAGCAAGATCGGACGCCACGTTGACGATGACACCCGCTTTACGCCTTGCCATCTCAGCTCCGAAGATTCGACTGCACAGGAAGGCTCCCGTCAACCCAACGCGAATATCAGCTTCCCAGACTTCGAGCGGCAAATTCTCAAGTCGCGACCACGCCAGTCCTTTAGTATTCTCGACTTTGGGATTGTTGGCGGCGTTGTTGATGAGAATATCGATCCGTCCGAACTTCGATATGACGCGGGCACTGGCGTCGGAAACCGAAGCTTCGTTGGTGATGTCGGTTGTCAATCCGAGACATTCGACCCTGTGAGCGGCGGCTATTTGTGCGGCACGGCTTGCGGGTTCCGCGGCGGGCAGATCGAGTAGCACCACGTGAGCGCCAGCGGCCGCGAGGATGGCTCCGTGATGATAGCCCAGGAGTCCAGCACCGCCCGTGACGACGGCTACGCGACCTGCGAGGTTGAAGAGTTGCTGCACGCGGTCTGATTCTGGTTTCGACATCCAGGGAAGTCCTCCGTTAGTCAATCGATGAAAGGTCGATCGGTTCGTGAGTCCGGATCGATTTCCTGGCCGCGAGCGCCATACGTAAGCTCTGTAATCCGTCGTGGAGATCGACGACAGGTTTCGTGCGTGATTTCACACAATTCAAAAAGTGCTTCAACTGATCGATAAAGAGCTGATTGCGTTCGAAACCCGAGAAGCTCCGGACCTCGGGTGCTGGGTTCCCTCGCGTAAAAACGCTCACGGTCAGCGCATGGAGATCCATGACGACGCGGCCACGGTCTCCGATCACTTCACACTGCCGGCTGGGAGGTGATTGGAGATAGTCCTGATGGAGTTGAATGGGAAGTGGACGTTTGGCGAAACTGCACTCCATCAAAATGCTGGCCGTGTCCTCCACGTCGATCTCCAGATCACTCCAATGTCCTCCGAGCGCGAAGATGCGGGTGGGAACTCCGAAGAGCGAGTAGAGATAGTCGAACTCGTGGATCTGTGAGAGCACGACGCCGCCGCCCAGATCAGCGCGGGAGGCATACATCTGGCGGTAATCCTCGTAAGGATGCCAAGTGGGGAGATATTCACCGACCGCGGCGCGGACTGCCAAAAGACTGCCCAAGATTCCGCTCTTTACTGTCTCCGCCAGCGCTCGGAGACATGGATGAAAGCGCAATTGATAGCCGACCATGACGACGGCCATGTTCTGTTCCGCAGCGTGGATAAGCTGATCGATGCCTCGCATGGAGTCAGACAGAGGCTTTTCGAGAAAGATGTCGCATTTGGCCTGGATACAGGCTAAGGCCATCGGAATGTGCAGACTGCTGGGGTTGCAGATAAACGCGATGTCGGGTTTTTCCGCCAGAGCCTGTTCCAGATTCGAGAAGGTCCGGATCTTGTACTCGTTCTCTACATTTCGATTCGTGTCGGCGCCCATTGCCGGTGTGACCACTTGCATCTGGCGGCGAACGCGATAGGCTATGATTTCGACGCCGTCGCCGAGCAATGCGCGCAGATTGCGGGCGTGGCGTTGGCCGATCCCACCCAGGCCGATCATCAGAGCCTTCATGACTGAAGCCTCGTTGCTGTTTCAATCTGGGTTGTGACCCAGGACAGGTTCTTAGCGATCCAGGGCAGTTCCTCGCCGGGATTTGAACGCGCGATCTGCAGCACGTAATCTCCGCTGTAACCAAGCGTAGCCAGACCGCGGAAGAGGCCAGGAAGGTCCGCGTTTCCTGTTCCCAGGGGAACGGTGCCTCCACCGAGTTTTCGATCCTTGATGTGGACGCTGCCGATGCGACTGCCATAAGCTGCGAGTTCTTCACTGATGTTGTAGCCAAGAGATGCGCTATTGCCAGAATCGTAGTTTGCGCGCACGAGAGGGTGAGGGCAGCGCTCCAAAAGACTAGCAACGGTCTGCGGAGGGAGCGAGGTTTCGAGGTGCAGTTCTACTTCGTTGTTTTCAGCGGCAGGCAGAATTGTTCTTAAAATCGAGAGCACCTGGGCTTCTTCGTCCGGGCTTTCGATGCGAGAGTTGTCCACGAAGGGGATCACGATCCGGCCAATGTCCAGAAGCTTGCAGCGCGAGAGCAACCACTCTATCTTCTGGATCAGTTCCGTGCGCTCGGCTTCGGTAGCGCGCAGCAGTGGTTTATCCATGAAATAGTCGGCGCAAAGCGAGCGTACAGTAATGCCGGCCTGTTGAGAAAGAGTGAGCATTTCCGCAATGCCCGCGTCACAAACGAGCGGATTTACATCTTGGCCATATACGTCGAAGATCCACTCGATGGCATTCAGGCCAGCCTGGGCCGCCAGCGCGAATTCATCGCGCCACCGCTCACGCGGGAAAGATTGAAACCGGTTACCTTCTGGAGGAACCAGGCGACCCTGCATGATAGCGAAAAAAGGCATGTTTGCTTCTACTCTTCTGTGGTCTCAATGAGCATATTCGCCTTGAATTCCTCGCGGTCGAGAAAGGGCCAGAGATCTTCCAGCGGCTTAGAAACGAAGGAACCGTCGGGGAGTTGGACAGACGAAAGCCGGGGTTGGCGAACCTCGTCGAGCACGATGTGAACGTCGCACACGACGGGACCGGGAGTCGCCAGAACCCGGCGAATTTCATCTGCTAGATTGCGCTGCGTGGTTATCACGTCAGTAGCGATGCCATAGGCCTCAGCTACTCGGCGAACGTCCGGCAGGGTCTGGCCAGTCGCGGGATCACAGCCAATCATACATGCGCCGAAGAAGGCGGTTTGAGACGCACGAATGGAGCCGTAGCCCTGGTTGTTGAGTACGAAGAACTTGATGGGCAGCTTCAAACGTGCAACGGTTTCCAGTTCCTGGATATTGAACTGAAATCCGCCATCTCCGTCCACGCAGATGATGTTGCGCCTCGCGCCCTGGGCGATGCCCACGACACCGGCGCCGATGGATGCGGGAATACCGAACCCCATCGCTCCTAGGGCTGTAGTGTGGAAGATGCGCTGCCTGCACTTAGTGCGGAATGCCAGCAGAAAAAGCTCGATGCCGGTCCCGGAACTACCGGAGATGCAGAAATCACCCTCGTTGAGAATCCCCGATATCACTTCGGCAAGGTTGTAAACGCTGACTCTTCCTTCCGGCACTTTGTGTTCGGGCAACACCAGCGGATAGCGGGTTCGCCAGTCGGCACAGCGCTGTTTCCAGGCCGAGCGATCTTTTTTTTGGACAGCGGAAGCCTGAGCCAACATGGCTCGCATGAAGTCACCGGCATCGGCGCAGATCGGATAGCGTATGGTGCCGTGCATTTTATTCAATTCCGTTGGATCGATGTCGACCATGACCTTGCAGGCCGCCCGGGCGAAGCCTTCGGGAGCGTAACCAGTGACGATGCGATCGAGCCGGCAGCCGATCGAGAGCAGGAAGTCGCAATTCTGGATGGCGAAGTTCGCTCCGCGTTGTGCGATGGTGCCGGGCCGGCCCACGTACAGGGGATCATCGTCGGCCACGAGGTCAATGGCGAGCCAAGTGACTTCCACCGGCACGTCCAAAAGACGGATAAGCTGTTGCATCTCAGCTTCCGCGCGCGCCAGGCGAACGCCATTTCCGATCAGAACTATTGGCCGCTCGGCGCGGTTCAGATCAGCCAGGATAGCACTGACTTTTTCATTGAGATCCGCGGTCGTCAGTCGGCCGGTATGGCTCGCAGCAAGTTCTGCTGGATCGAATTGGCGAAGAGCGGCTGGATCATCGATCGGAGATGCCTGTACATCAAGAGGAATATCGATCCACACCGGACCGGGGCGCCCAGCTCGAGCCAGATAGACAGCCTTTTCGAGGTGATAACGGATTTCTTTCGGGTCAAGCGCTGTAACGGCATACTTGGTGATGGGCGTGACAATCGAGACAATGTCAACCTCCTGGACCCCCACCTGCCGCATACCGAGAGGCTTGTTTTCGCTGTCGAACGCACGATCGGGCCGCTTGACCTGCCCGGATATGAACAGGGTCGGAGTTGAATCCAACCACGCTCCTGCCACTCCAGTGACCGCGTTGGTGCTGCCCGGGCCAGTCGTAACCAAGCAGGCACCCAGATTGTTCGTCGCCTTGGAGTAATTCTCCGCCGCGATCGCGCTGGCTTGTTCATGCAGATTACAGACCGGCGTCAATCGCTTCTCGCCAGCAAGAGACGCATTCAGATGCATCGCTCCACCGCCGACTACAAGAAATACGTGCTTCACCCCTTGATCGGCGACAAAGCGGACTACGTAGTCGGAAAGTTTCATCGGTTTAATCTTAAATGGGATTCGGAAGAGATCATTAAATGTCGAGAGCTTAGTCCCTCATGAACACTTCCTGGGCAGTGAGACCCCGGGCGGCTAGCAGGGCGTCCATCAACTCACGCACCGCCCCGTTGCCCCCGGGAGCCTTGGCAATAAAGTTCGCGCGTGCCAAGACCACCGATGCGGCATTTGAGGGAGCGGCCGATAAACCCGCAATGGCCATGGCCGGCAGATCGTTAACGTCGTCGCCCATGAAGCAGATTTCTGTTAGTTTCACGCCAGCGGCAGCTGCGAATTCGCGGAGCGCCCCAGCTTTATCGCGGCATCCCTTGACGACATGACGTATGAGCATTTTCTCGGCGTAGCGATCTACCAGGGGGCTGTTCTCGCCTGAAATCAGGGCCAGGATCAGGCCGGCGCGGCGGGCCAGAGAAACCCCCATGATGTCGGCGAAGCAAAAACGCTTCCACTCTTCACCGCCAGGTCCCCACCAAAGCCCGCCGTCACTGAGTACGCCGTCGACATCGATGGCCACTGCCCGGATTGTCTCCAGGCCGATCGCTGCGGAATTCTCCGGCATACGGTTAGACCGTGGCACCCACGCGGCGGAGTTTCTTGATGATGGGAAACTCGCGCTCATAGACACGCTTGATTCCGTCGCCTTTGGCGTGTTCCCACAGCCGGATATCGCGCACCAGTCGCGAGATGCCGTTTGGCTCCAAGGAGGCCGCATGATCAGAACCCCACATCGCGCGATCCATGGTGATGTGGCGCTCTACGGAGCAGGCTCCAAGTGCGGCCGCGCAGACGCTAGTTGGAATGCCGGTCTCATGTCCAGAGTAGCCGACGGGTATGCCGTATCGCGCGGCCATCGTCGGTATCGCGCGCAGATTCAACTCGTCGTAGGTTGCCGGGTACGTGCTGGTAGCGTGCATTAGAACAAGATCATCCTTGCCCAGGACTTCGACCGCGTGGTCGATCTCGGCATAGGTGCTCATGCCAGTTGAGAGAATAATCGGTTTGCCGGTCGCTCGGACGTGGCGCAACAAGTTATCGTCTGTCAGCGAAGCGGAAGCAATTTTGTGGACCGGAACATGGAACTGCTCCAGGAAATCGACGGAAGCCTCGTCCCAGGGGGAGGCGAACCAGAGCATCTTGACCGATTTGCAGAAGGCGCTGATCTCTTCGTACTCTTCCTGCTCGAATTCCAGGCCGTACTTCAGATCTCCATTGGTAGGGCCAAAGGGATTCTCGCGGGGTTTGGCCAACTCTTCGGCCGAGTAGACTACATCCACAGTCCGCTTCTGGAACTTAACCGCGTCGCAGCCGGCAGCCAGGGCGACGCTGATCAGTCTTTTGGCAAGGTCAACATCTCCGTTGTGGTTAATACCGATTTCCGCAATGATGAAGCACGGATGATCGTCTCCGACCAGCCGGTTGCCAATCCGGATTGTACTCATGGGAAAACTCCTTCGGTTAATGCGTCTCACGGGGTGGCGTACAGAATCGGGGCCACCTTTGCAAACGGATTATTATATAGCGGTCCCGATCGCCTGGACTTCTGAATTCCGGGAATCAAGTTAATACGTTCGATTAGCGGACGACACTCTTTCCCACCTCGGGCTGCCGTTCGCAGACGGATCGCTCCACCCAGTCGCAGAGCATGTGTCCGCAGAGGATATGGCCCTCCTGGATGCGAGCCGTATCTTTCGAGGGGACGCGAAGTGCGAGATCAGCGATGGCGGCTAATTCCCCGCCGCCCTGCCCGGTAAATGCAACCGTAAATGCACCGATCTGTCGCGCCGTTTGCACGGCGGCACAGACGTTCTTGCTGGAGCCGGAAGTTGAAATTCCCACCATCACGTCACCCTGGGTGCAGAGCGCCTCAACTTGGCGCTGGAAGACTCTTTCGTACCCGTAGTCGTTGCCGACGGCTGTCAAGATTGAGGTGTCAGTGGTTAGCGCAATGGAGGGAAAGGCGCAGCGCTCTCGGCGGAATCGCCCCATCAACTCCGCAGCCAGGTGCTGAGAGTCGGCGGCGCTACCCCCATTTCCACACCAGAGTACCTTTTTGCCGGCGAGAATCGCGCGGGTCATTTCCTCGGCGATCCGCTGCAGAATTGATTGCTGGTCGAGCAGCGAACCGATAACCGCGAGATGGTCTTCAATAGCTTGACGAAAAGCCGAAGATGGATCAAAAGCAAGCGACATGTCTGCGTCGAGGTTGCTAAGTAAGCATACACAATCGGGCTCCCGCCCGTGTACTGTTATGAGCTGAGGGCGATGTCTCGCAGATAAAGGGAAAGGCTCCCGGTCTACGAAGCGCAAGGTCTGGGAGCACCAGAGGATAGGAATGAAAGCTGTCATATTGGCGGGCGGTCTCGGGACGCGAATTAGTGAAGAGACGGTCATACGCCCAAAGCCGATGGTCGAGATCGGCGGGCGACCGATTCTTTGGCACATTCTAAAGATCTATTCGCAACACGGAATCAACGACTTCATCATTTGTTGCGGATATAAGGGGTATCTCATCAAGGAATACTTCGCCAATTATTTTTTGCACATGTCGGACGTCACTTTCGATATGAAAGAAAACCGCATGCAGGTGCATCAGAGCGTCGCAGAGCCGTGGCGCGTTACTCTTGTCGATACCGGAGATAATGCGGGCACTGGAGGACGGCTCAAGAGAGTGGCGCACTATCTTCAGCATGAGGATTCCTTTTGCATGACGTACGGTGACGGTGTCAGCGATATCGACATCTCTGCGGCCGTCGCCTTCCATAGGAGCCACGGCCGCAGCGTAACCGTGACGGCAGTGCAACCGCCAGCTCGATTCGGCGGATTGGGCATCGACGGAACAACCATTTCCGCTTTCCAGGAGAAGCCAAAGGGCGAGGGGGGATGGATCAATGGAGGGTTCTTTGTTCTCTCTCCGGCAGTGTTCGATGAGATTCGCGATGATGCCTCGATGTTCGAAGCCGAGCCGATGCGGAACCTCACCATGAAACAGCAAGTGCAGGCCTATTTCCATCGCGGCTTCTGGCAGCCCATGGACACACTGCGAGACAAACAGAGGCTCGAGGAACTCTGGGCCAGCGGAAGAGCACCTTGGAAGAGCTGGTAAGTCCCGATGACGGAAGCGTTTTCACAGTAGGCGAACTTCGTTCACCCGCAGGCAGGTTCGTTGCAGCCTGAGCGTTGCTCGGACTAGGCAGCCACCGGCTTTCGCCCCAGAGCGCGAATATGCACCGACTTGGCCCAGCCAACATCCACCGGTGCGCTCTCTATGGCAGCAAGGGTGAAACCGGCGGCTTCGAGCAGGGCGGCAACAGCAGGAACGCAATAGTAGTTGATGTGTTCGTGAATTCCGATATCCAGGCGGAGAGCGGAGCGCTGCAAGGCGGCGCGTTGCTCATCTGTGATCTCCTGCGGTGTCTCGATGTAGAGGTACCCTCCGGGTTCGACGTATGCACTGAGCTTGCGAACCAGGTTCAGAGGATGCGGTACGTGCTCGGTGACATGTGCAAACAGGACAATGGAATAAGTGCCTAGCTCCGATTCCGACTTGATCCGGGTAACGCCAGGAAGCGGATCCATGCTTGAGATCTCATAGACAAATTTCGAACCGGGAATATCCGGTATGAATCTCCCGTCAGAACCTCCGTAGTCGAGTATGGTGTGCGCATCCGATGTCTGCAATGTTTTGTGAAGAAACGCGCTGAGAGCCGCCTGCCGAGTGCTTACCTCCCGTTGATCCTGGCCAATCGCTGCAGCAATCTGGGCATATTCGGGTTCGTAGTGGATTCGCTCCCGGTTGTAAGCGGGCGATCGATAATCACGATACAAACGCGTGAGGTCCTCATCACGAAACGGTATCTTCGTCTGAATGAAGGAACAGTGCATACAAAGTTGCATCTCCACAAATGCAAACGGAGTGGTTAGGCGTGAGAAGAGCGACATGGAAAGAGATACGAGATCGCGAATCTTTTGTTTCATCGCACTCGGCGACCTTGGGACGCGAAGCTCCATCCCGAACACTCGCTTCAGAAAGAAGGGCTGGACCACTCCGATCGGTCCAAGATCGTGCAGATCGCCACCGCCGCAGTTCCTGCATTCGCTCACCCAACGTCCTCCAGAATTCCGGGAATTGTTCGATACTTCAGTGACTATTTGCGTTATGCGAATCGCACGGGAAGAATGCTGTTGATGCAAATAAGGGACCACTACGGGTCAAGCAGTACCCCGTCACGACCCTCGCGTAACTAAAGGAAGAACACCTGCCTCGAAGGATCAATCCTTTTCACCTGGTCGAAGATATCATTCCTTCCCACTGACACGGTAATGAGTACGGGCCAACGGTAGCGACGAATGCCCTCGGCGGGAATCTCCGTTACCCACTTTCGGTCGCCGATTATGACTTCCTGTGGTCGCTGGTCCAGCACGACCATGTTCGGCAGGTCGGAGAGGGGCCCCCCGTTTTCGCCGGATCGGTAGAAGTTATCGCCGGCACCCCATACCAGCACACCTTCGAATGTCTTCAACTGGTGGGCGAGCGCTTTAGCCCTCTTTTTTTCTTGTGAAATATAGAGCACGGCTGTCTCACGGATGCTAGAGGAGGGAATATCGACAGCTTCTTGACCTTTTCTGAATAACATTCCTAGTGCCGGATATTCGCCACCATCGCGATACGGAAACTTGTATTCAAAATGTCCGACATAACCAAAGCCATGCGCCGCCAGGAGCCGAACCAAGGACTGCGGAGTAAAGTGGTTAACGTGAATCCGATCGAAATAGTACAGGAACTCACGGCGTTCGTGGGTCGCATACTGAAGAGAATTGGGCACCTCAATGTAAAGAAGCCCGTTTTCAGCGAGAAGAGAATCCCAGGAGCGAAGCAGATCGAAATCGAGCAGATGCTCTACCACATGCGACGCAATCACAAGATCATATGGCGCATCGTTGGGCTTTTGATCTGAAATGGTGAGGTTCTTCAGGCCCAGCGTCTGCGCTCTTTGTAATCCGATCCGCACACCGGGACTTGGGTCGAACCCCCAAAAAGTTGATGACGCGAATTCCCTTGCTAGCTCTAGCAGGAGCCAGCCCTCGCCGCATCCGAAATCCAGCACTTTCTTGGATTGACAGAAAAACCCGTCGAGCAAATTCGCGAGGTGGTCCCGTTGCAGCTTCGCGATGGGCGAATGAAGGTCGCCACCCGCCAGTTCCGCGTGGTAGGAATCATTTGCCAAGGATTTGTAGTACTCCTCGTAGCTGTTCTGATCACCATTTGCCACAAAAAGGAAATTGTCCGATGCGCAGTGCCTGATCGTTACTTCGGTCGGCAAGTTCATCTTCACATTGAAGTGAAGTTGCAGAATTTCGGGTGATTCCAATCCGCAGATCGGACATCGATCGCTTCGCATTACCGTTTCTCACTACAAGATTTCGCTACTCAAAAAACGCGTACTTGTGTCGAACGCCTTTGATCCGCCATCGATGACAGTGGTGGGCCCCATCACAAACTCCAACCGTCGGAAGCTAAGAACGGCACGAGCAGGCGCGAGCGCTTAGCGGCCTCAAGCAGTTGTTCAAGATTGCGACCCAATGAACGCAGAAAGTGAAGATAACACAGAAGCCAATGCACGGGTATTAGATCGCAGTCACGCCGACGGCCCTTCGTTGAAAGTGAGGCGAGTGATCGCGGCGACAACGATGCATGATCCAATGGCGTATTTCCGTGTCCACTGTGCGCCACGGTTCATCCTTGATAAAGTGAAGCCGGGCGGGTGAAGCAGATGCTCCTGAAGGAGGAATCTTTGTCAACGGCGAGACACCCGGTAATTGAAGAGGACCTACGGAACATCGTCTCTTCTGGTCTGCCCTGGGACAGATTGTTCGGAAAGACCATTTTGATATCCGGGGCCAACGGATTTATTCCGTCTTATTTGTTGGAGACACTCCTTTACCTCAACGAATCTGCGGGAGCGGGCATTCATGCGGTCGCTTTGGTGCGGAACCAGGAGCGAGCGATGCGCAGACTGGGTCATCTAGTCGGCCGCTCGGACCTGAACATTGTTATGCAGGATGTGCGGGATCCGTACATCGGCCCCCCCGCTGTCGATTTCGTAATTCATGCTGCGAGCCAAGCCAGCCCGAAGTCCTATAGCAGCGACCCGGTGGGTACGTTCGCAGCCAATATCATGGGGACTTGGCGAATGCTGGAGGTAGCTAGAGATTCGCAGAGCCAGGGTTTGCTGTTCTTTAGTAGCGGGGAGGTTTACGGCCGGCTTGAGGATCCGTCTATCCCCGTGAGCGAAACTTCATTTGGATACATCGATCCGCTCAACATTCGATCATGCTATGCGGAGGGAAAGCGGGGCGGCGAAACGCTCTGTGCATGCTGGCATGCTCAATTTGGGATCCCAACAAAGATCGTCCGTTTGTCTCACACGTATGGGCCTCGGATGGATCTGGACGACGGACGAGTGTTCGCGGATTTCGTTGCAGACGTGGTTGCGGGTCGCGACATCGTTATGAAAAGCGACGGGAGCGCCCGGCGTGCGTTCTGTTATCTCGCCGATGCAATCGAAGGCATCTTCACGGTCTTGTTACGCGGCACGAACGGCGAGGCTTATAACGTGGGAAGCGATGCGGAGACCTCCGTTCTGGAATTGGCTGAACTGCTGTGCCGGCTGTTCCCCGAGCGCAAATGCCGCGTGGCTCGCCAGGAGCGAAGCCCGGACGACCCTTACGTCGCAAGCTCGATCGCCGGAGGCCACTTCGATATCTCGAAAATAGGATCGCTGGGATGGGTGCCGACGACCGAGTTAGGAAAAGGCTTCTGGAGAACTGTGAAGAGTTACGAATGAAGACCTCCTGACCACAGGAGTACCCGCAACTGCATCAGACAAAGGGCCTTCTTGGTTGCGCCGCACCGTCTCGATGCACTACGATCATGCGAGGCTATGGACACTCTAGAGCGTGTTGAACAAGAAGAATTGAAGGGGAATGCCGAACACGGTGGGTTTGATCTCTTCGACCTTCTTCTCGTTCTTTCTGAATCGCGAAGGACTATCGCCTTTTCTACGCTTATATGCATGGCTCTGGGTGTAGTTGTTTCGCTCCTGCTTGGGCCCACGTTTAGTGCTTCTGCGCTTATCTTGCCACCTCAGCAGAGTCAGTCGCTCTCGTCGATGATGGGACAGTTGATGGGGCAATTGAGTGCCCTGGCGCCAGTAGCATCGCTTGCCAGTGGAGGCCAGGTCAAAACCCCGGCCGACATGTACATCGGGATACTGGAGAGTCGGACCATCTCGGATCACGTGATTGCCAAATTTCATCTGCAAGAGTTGTACAAGACCAAGAAGATGGAGGACACCCGCACTAGCCTCAAAAACAACACTCGCTTTCTTGCCGGGAAAGATGGCTTGATTCACATCACCGTCGATGACCACGATCCGAACCGCGCCAGCGAAATGGCAAATGCATTCGTCGACGAACTCTACGAAATGAATTCCCACCTCGTGATAACGGAGGCGGCGCAGAGACGTGTCTTCTTTGACCAGGAATTAGCGGATGAAAAGACTTCTCTGGTGACTGCGGAGAACGATCTAAAGCAGACTTCGGAAAAGACAGGAGTGATACAACTGAGCGGCCAGGCTGCGGCACTCATTCATAGCGTTGCCACCTTAAGAGCTCAAATCGCAAGCCGCGAAGTTGAGATGAGCGCGCTGCGTACCTTCGCCACTGATCAGAACCCCAAGACGATCATGATCCAGGAGGAAATCAATTCGATGCGCGATCAACTTGCCAAGCTCGAAAGAGACCCGCGCGTTTCCGAATTGAGTTCGGTGGGAATTCCTGCGGGACAGGTGCCGGCAATCACCCTTGAATACGCCCGGAAGCTTCGTGAAGTGAAGTATCATGAAACACTTTTTGAGTTGCTCTCAAGACAGTACGAGGCTGCCCGCATCGATGAGGCCAAAGCCGCGCCGATCATTCAGGTCGTAGATCGCGCCGTCCCTCCCGACAAGAAGTCGGGCCCTCATAGACTCTACATAGTGCTGGGGTGCGGTTTCATCGGATTCTGCATCGGATACTTGTTGGCCGTTGTCACTCAGGCTCTCCACCGCGCCGCGCAGATGCCGGAGTATGCGATTAAACTGGCCCGTCTGAGAAGCGGTCTCCGGTTCAGCCTTTGAGTCGCAAGCCCGAAGGTGTCGTCTATTGGAAGTGCGCGTAAGGCTAGGAACATGAACATAGGTCTGCGCCCCAGGACTGTTCTCAAGCCATCCGTAGTTTCGATGGCTGCCGTGTGTGCCAGCTTTGGGGCATGGCTATTCCCAAGCTTCGGGTTCTTGCGCAAGGGTTTTGATACCGCGGCGCGCTTTGAATTGGGCGGGTTCGTAGTTCTGGCTTGCTGGTACTTGTTGATATTTGTGAGCTTCGCCGTTGGAGAGAAACTGGGCGGTTGGATCGTCCCTCGGAGGAGTGCTCCAACGGAGGGCTTGTTGGACTTGAATTCCAACGTCGTCTACTACGCCTTTACGTTTCTCAGCGCGATTGGGATCTCCGCTACCCTGATCACAATATTTCGACTCTTGTCTGTGCAACAGGCCATGGTGTTGATTGTCCTCGGGCAGGCGAACGAACTGAAAGGCGCGCTGTACGAAGACTACAGCACGGGCTTTGTTTCCTTGCGATACGTAGTCCTCTATCCGGCATCTCTCGCGCTCTATCGAATCATTCGGTTCAGGTCCTTTGCGCCAGTGAATATCTTCAACGTTCTCATGTTGGCGGTAAGTGCTCTCCTATTAGGTTCGCGACTGACCCTGATTGCCACACTTCTTACGTTGACGTTGTTGCTGAGTTTCGGCAAAAGATCGACAAGAATTAACGTAGCGAAGTTGGCTGCTCTGTCGACCGTTCTTTTCCTGGTGCTCGCACTTCTGAATTACTCCCGCAACAAAGACTATTACGAACGCAATAAGTTGTCTTTCGGGCTGGCTGGCGTTTCCGAGATCATCGCTTATCTAGGCGGTCCTTTTCAGGTCGCAATTGGTTCCGCTCCGTCCACCGACAAGTTGGCTGCTGGGGGAGATCAGACCTACCGCGACCTGGTCGATGTGGAGATAAATTTGAATACGAACTCAGCGTTCGTTCGTCTCCATGAGCAACTTGGCTATGTCAGCTGGCCCTACATAGCGACCATATGTTTGTTCATGGGGTTGGTCTTTGGGGCTCTCACATCTCTTGGGAAAACGGTTTTTCTTTTGCCCTGTGGGGCGATCCTGTACGGGTCGGCGGAATTGTGGCGTCTAGATCTGTTTCAGCAGGGTATTTTCATTGTCTGGTTTGTTATCGGGATAGGATTGCCGGCTTTTCTCATTGGCAGTCAACGACTGCTCGCCTTTATAGGCGATACTCGAGGATTGTCAGGCTCTGGCTATAGAATCCCGCGGCGGCAGGGCTCGGGATAGGCGCCTTTGTCGAACGAGCAGAGGCTGGATGGGGCCGCAGTGAGAGCTCGAATTTTCAGGCGGCGCGAGGACAAATCACGCTCGCGCGGAGATACCCAACACTTCCTCGGCACCGCGGTTGTCCGCTTGATTTCGGGTTCGAAAGTCCCTAAGCGAAGAGGCGATGAACTCTGAGATCCGTTGTTTGAAGATCGCACTGTCAAATTGAAGTGAGTGTTCGCGAATAGTTTCGGGGCGAAACTCGTGTTCGATCGACTCGAATCCCAGCATTGCGGCGGTCAGATCGGAAACGGACTGTTCTTTAAAGAAAACTCCAGTGGGGTTTTCCGGCTGGGGGCTGTTGGGAGAAATGCCACGAACGGTTTCCATGACGCCTCCGGAAGCATAAGCGATGACGGGCTTTCCGAAACTCTGAGCCTCGACTGGAACGATCCCGAAATCCTCTTCGCCAGGAAAGAGTAACGCTCGACACCCTGCCAGATGTTGGCGGAGTTCGTCATCGCCTACTCCCCCGAGGAACTCCACGGTCGGTCCAGCCATTCGGCGGAGTGCTCTTTCCTGCGGACCGACACCGATAATTTTCAATGGCCGTGCCAGCTTCGTGCAGGCTGCGATCGCGAGGTCGAACCTCTTGTAGTCAACCAGTCGACCGATCGCGATGTAGTAATCGCCGCGCTGACCTGTGATCCTTCCTGCCGTCACCTCGACCGGAGGATGAATCACCGTACTGTCGCGTCCGTAGTACTTCAGAATCCGCGAAGCGATGAAGCGGGAATTAGCCACGAAATAGTCGACTCGGCTGGCGCTCGCGTGGTCCCACAATCGCATGTAATGCGCCGTCAAAGAAAAGACAAACCCAACCAGCAACCCCATGGACCGCCGGTACTGCGGATACATTTCCCATATGTATCGCATTGGCGAATGGCAGTAGCAGACGTGGCAGGTCCTGGAAGATGTGATCACTCCCTTGGCCGGCCCGGATTCGGAACTGATCACTAAGTCGTAATTGCTGAGATCAAACTGCTCCAATGCCAGGGGCTGAAGAAAGAGGAAGTGGCGATGAAACTTCGTTGCTCCTGGGACGTGCTGCAGGAAGGATGTCTGCAACTTTCTGGTTTGCAGGATGGGCGAGAGTGTGGAACGGTCGACGACCAGGCAAAACAGATCAGCTTGGGGAAAAATCTCCGCTAAGGATTCGACTACCCGCTCACCTCCAGAACGTCCCACAAACCAGTAATGAACGATTGCGACGCGAAGCCTCGACAACCCAGCATCCACCGAAGGTGGATTCCGCATTAGATTCACCCCGCCGACCGTAGTCGATGGCAAAATCGACATGATAGCAGATATCCCACACCAATCGAGACTTGTGTCTAGTGCGTTTCTGGCCATGCTGCAACGTTGGTGTATTCTTCTGAAAGAGACGGTCATTCTGAGTGGCAATTCCGAACCTCCGCTAGGAAAAATGAAAGAAACTGCCCCGAGAACCAAACGGTTTGGGTCTGATATTGAAAACCGCCTTAGACAACTGATGAGTGTGGGCTGGGCATCGAGAGAGGGTGAGATGAGATTTGCGGAAAGGGCCGTTGACGGTGCGGAAACCGGAGGCGATCGTACGAGGATGCTACGCCCGATATGGCTGCTGACAGCGATATTCGCATTTTGCAATGTAATGGCGTGGGCGCAGACGGCCACGGAAAAAAATGATGATTCTGCATCAACTACGAAAGTGGAGACGCAGACTCCCGAAACCGGTCCCGTAGATATCAAATCGCTGCCGAAGAATCTCTTTCTTGATCAGAAGACTTTCTGGACTGCTCCCGCGCACATGACGCAAAAGCAATGGGAATGGGCCGTCCCGCTGGCGATAGCGGGGGCGGGCCTGGTGGTGGCTGACAATACCATCGAAAAACATGTCCCCACAAGCTCGAGCACGGTTTCGCACGCAGTCACCGCTTCCAACGCGGGGGTCGCCGCTTTGGCCGGGGCGGGCGCCGGATTGTTTCTGCTGGGACACATCCAGAACAATGATCAGAAACGCGAAACCGGCATTCTCGCCGGGGAAGCGGCCATCGGCGCGCTCATCGATACGGAGATCTTCAAGTACGCGGCCGGGCGCGAACGGCCTTTCACAGGCACGAGCCCGGGACGTTTCTTCGTGGGTGGAGATTCCTTTCCTTCGGCGCACTCCTCGGTGAGCTGGGCCATTGCCAGTGTCATCGCCCACGAGTATCCAGGCCCTCTCACGCAGGTGCTGGCCTACGGCGTGGCAGGAGGCGTGAGCGCGGCACGTTTTGCCGGCCAGAAACATTTCGCCTCTGATATCGCGATCGGCGCGGCTCTCGGCTGGTATATGGGACGTCAGACTTTTCAGTCCCACTCGCATTACAGCAGCGTCGATATTGCGAAATATGGCACCTTCAATAGGGGCGTCGAAAGCGAGGAGGCCGAAAACGCACGAAAAACGCGAAACATTGGATCCAGCTACGTGCCCCTGGACAGTTGGGTCTACCCAGCGATGGAGCGGTTAGCGGCCCTCGGGTACCTGGATACAGCTTCTGTCGGGATACGTCCGTGGACCCGTCTGGAGTGCGCGCGCCTTCTCGGCGAAGCTTCCGATCGCAAAGCGGACACCGAAGCGCCGGCGGAGGTTCAGCACTTCTACGATGCTCTTTCGCGGGAGTTCGATCGTGAGTTCGACCAGATGAGCGGGGAAAACCATTCTGATGTCCAACTGGAATCTGTTTACGCGCGTGGTCTCGAAGTTTCAGGAAAGCCGCTTACTGACAATTTTCATTTCGGACAGACCTTGCTAAACGATTACGGTCGGCCTTACGAGCAGGGTTTTAATACCGTAACTGGAGCGTCGGGCTGGGCGACGGCAGGTCCGTTCGTGGTCTACGTTCGGGGAGAGTATCAGTCGGCACCATCAGCTCCGGCGCCTTCGGCGGCGGAGCTCAACTTCTTCAGCGCCAGCGACAATTGGCCGAATTCTCCCGCCATCCCCGTCGCAGCCATCAGCCGCTTTCGGCTACTGGATTCTTATGTAGGAATGAATTTTGCCAACTGGCAGATCTCTTATGGCAAGCGCAGCCTGTGGTTCGGACCCAGCGAGGGTGGCACAATGGCTTTTACCAACAACGCGCCTCCGCTGAATAACATGTTCACCGTCGATCGGGTCACCCCGGTTCGGTTGCCGTGGCTTTTTCGCTATCTCGGGGCGATCCGCTTCGAAGGTTTTATCGGACACATGTCAGGACTCCAGTTTCAAACCACGGTCTTCACGGGCGCGACCACGCCCACCGTGATAGGACAGTACGGAAAAAACTTGCATCCGCAGCCGTTTTTAAGCGGCGGAACAATCAGCTTCAATTTCACGCCGAACCTCGAGTTTGATATGACGAAAACCACAGTGTACGGAGGACCGGGAAACCCGCTGACGGTAAAAACCTTTTTGGATAGCAACTTCGGGAGGCACGTCCATGGCGACGTGTTGGGGGATGGAAGGTCGGTGGCGGCTTTTTCCTATCGGATTCCGGGGCTCCGCAACTGGCTTACCTGGTATGGCGAGGCATTCAGTGAAGACGAGGTCTCACCGATTCCTTTCATGCGAAAGTCGGCTTTCCAGGGAGGACTCTATTTTGCGAAGTTGCCAATGGTTCCCAAACTAGATCTGAGACTTGAGGGCGGCACGACTAGTCCCGTGCAGGGCACGTTCTGCAGTTCGTGTTTCTATTTCAACTCTCAATACAACAGTGGCTTCAACAACGATGGCCGGTTGATCGGGACATGGATCGGACGTGCGTCACAAGGCGAATTGATCCGGGCCAACTATTGGCTGAGGCCTCGGCAGAAAATCGGTGTTGAACTCAGGCACAGAACAGTTGACCGGCAGTACCTTCCGCAAGGTGGAACCCAGAATGACGTGGCTGTAAATGCAGATATCTTCACGGGCACGGGGTTCCGCTTTTCGGGCAACGTGCAGTACGAGCGCTGGCAGATACCTCTGTTGGCAACGGGTCGCCAATCGGACGTGGCGGTGTCGTTTCAATTCAGCTTCTGGCCAGCCGTTCACACACGTTGAGAGGCTGACCTCGAGACCTCGGCCCAGTATTCTCCTTGAACAAATAGAGTTCTTGCGACTCCCTCCCGTCCAGGCCGGTGCGCCCGCCCGAGTGCCCGTCGGCCGACGCTGACTACAGATATTTCGTGAACGCAGTTGCCAATAAGAATGATGATGACATACCGGACCTAGTAGGTGGCTATTGGGCTGGGGATCTCAGGTATGCGTGTTTGGTGGCTCAACTCTAAACGAAAGTCGTGGCCGGGCTGGCTGGGGGATATCCTTGATAGGTACCTTTGGCACCCCCGACGCCGGAGGTTTTCCGAGATGGTCACACTTTGCCGAAAGAATCCAGCCGAAGGGGATAGACTGCGCTTCGATGTCGATAGATTCGGGTAAAGCCGTGCCGTAGGGGCCGGTTTGGGCTCAGCAGCGTGAAGTGTTTGGCGCGCCTGATGTCGGGCGGTTGCTGACCATCGCCGGATGGTGCGAGACGTCGAACTCCTTGGCCTTGAGTTTTGGCATCAAGAAAGGATGAAGATCTGGATTTTAGTTTTTTGCGCGCAACTTCGCGCTTGCGACTGGGTTTGCACCTCGGGGCGGGTGTCTATTACCCTTATGGGACCGCTAAGAAGAGAGCGCCATACCGTGAGGTCTTCTCCTTCGCAGGGCAATATCGATTTTGTATTCCTGAAGAACATGCCGCCGGGATTAGTCCTCCGTTCTCGGACGCGACGAGAACTCTGCAAAGTGGGAGCGGGCGCCTATTCTGTAAGACTGGGCGCAGGAGCTGCCATTCTTAAGGGGAAGGTGGATGTAGCGAGGCATTTGCCGTCCTTTAATGGGAAAGCCCAAGGAATTCACAGCAGAAAGAGCGTTCGTAACGCACGGCTTCGTGATACCACTTAGGCAACCTCTCTGAGACCGAGCGCGGAACTCTGAGGCTGGGGGATACTGGATGACAGTGATTCAAGTCACTGGCAGGTATGATGGGTGGCACGGAGGCTGGTTTCTGATTGACATAGGAGGGCGATGCCGTTTAGATTACCGCTCAATCAGCGACAGGCCTTGCGAAAGCGGCTACGGACAGCTCGGTTGCCGTGAGGGGTCATGGTCGTTGCTTCCCTTCGATGTGTTTGCGCGGGCGAGCCGTTGTCAGGCCGCAGTCAAGGTGCGCAATGGTATCCACCAAAAACAGGGGGCGGCAATCCAGAGAGAGTTAAATCTCAAGGACATAGTAAACTGACCATGAACTTAAGCGACCATGATCGCGCTAAGCGTTTTCGTATGAGATAGAAAGAGGGGCATAGGGACTTGGATTTAGAAGAAGCGGATTCGTATGATTCGTAGTCGCCTCAGTTACGTCCGACTCTACCTGAAGAGTTTAACGTTGTTGCTGCCTGCGTGTGCCTACTTCATTGCGATCAAGGTACGTTTCGGTTTCAGTCCCTTTTTCTCCGTGAATGCCAAGGTAGGTTTGCCTTCGTACTGGGGTGTTCTTCTCCTCACCACCATTGTCTGGGCCATCGCCGCGGAGGAGTCCGGGCTTTGGAATGTGGAGCAATTGTACACTCCGGGCGGAAAGAGTCGCCGGCTGCTGGAAGCCTTGGCGTTTACCTACGCGGTGGTAATGGCGGTTGGGTTTCTGTACCGGCAAGCAAGTTATTCGCGACTCGTTATCGCTATCAGTGCCATCACTCTCTTCGTCTTGGCAACACTAGCCCGCGTCGTGTTCCGGGTGTTTCTGGAGTTTCTGCGCGAGAGCGGAAGAAACGAAATCAAGATCCTGGTGGTTGGAACGGATCGTTTCGCGCGCCGGGTTGGGACATCACTCCTCAATGGCGAGGTCCTGCCGTGCCGAATTGTCGGCTTTGTGCGGCTTCCGGATCAGGAGGTCGCGGTGGATGGTCCCGTATATGAAATGGATCAGATTCCGAACTTCTCCAATGGGAACTCGATCAACGATGTCATTATTGCTTTGCCTGCGGCTCGCCTGAGCGATGTCGAAAAGATCGCTCCCAAGCTGGAGAAGCTGTGCGTACCGACGCGCGTCGTAGTCGACTTGGGAGAGGGAATAGTCGTCCGCGATCGCCTGATTGATCTGGGCGGGATCCACATGCTGGATCTCCGCCCCACTTTGGCCGAGACTGGTCCTTACTTGTTTCAAAAGCGCATCTTTGACGTAGTGTTTGCCCTACTCGCCCTCCTGCTGACGTCGCCTTTAACTCTCCTGATAGCGCTGGCGATCAGGCTCGAAACCCCCGGTCCGATCTTTTTCACCCAGGACCGCGTCGGCCTCAACGGTAAGGTATTTCGCATGCTCAAGTTCCGCACCATGAAAGCTCTAGCTCCCGGGGAACCAGAGTGGGGATGGACCAAGGAAAACGATCCCAGGCGTACTCGGGTCGGCACGATTCTTCGCACCCTGAACCTCGATGAACTGCCGCAGTTTATCAATGTGCTGCGAGGCAACATGAGCATCGTCGGGCCCCGCCCGGAGATGCCCCATTTCGTGGAGCGACACCTGGAGAGGATAGATAAATACAACGTGCGCCACCTGTTCAAAGCCGGCATCACGGGATGGGCTCAGGTAAACGGGTGGCGGGGGGACACTTCGATTGCAAAACGTGTGGAATACGATCTGTACTATCTTCGCAACTGGAGTCTGACCTTCGATCTGCAGATCATAAGCATGACTGTTCTGAAGATGTTCAGCAGCAAGAACGCCTATTGATCACCCGGGAAACCGCGCTTGGTTTCCACTTCCCATGAGATGTTCTTGTTGTGATCACGGTCCTGTGCATCACCGCGACTGTGCTTGGTTTTTGAATTACTGAGACTTCTCAAAGTTAGCGGCGGTTTTCCGCGCGTCACCGCCTCAGGATTGTGACTGCCGGGCCGCGGACAGCATCAGCGCCTGCGCTTGTCGCCACAACTTCATGGGCCATTCCCGGTCCATGCACGGTCGTTCGATGAGCAGGAAAAACGTTCCGCAGAACAGCAACACGACTGGAATGATCAGGCAACATTGCAGGGCGAAGTACAGCCAGAAGCTGTGTCCGAAGTGCAGGCTTGCGGAGAGGTGCTTCACGCCGTAGATCACCAGGAAGTGGAACAGGTAGATGCTGTAGCACATCCCGCCAATGTCGGTGATGACCGGATTGCTGAAGATCGCGGAGCAGATTCGTCCGCGAAACGCCGCCAGGTACAGAAGCACGATCACAAAGGGAAGGACAACGTGG
>Ga0209698_10000633_pt1 | contig 40079 bp, 30 predicted proteins | sample LitLauG_LLR_2012_FD_187203 | JGI IMG/M metagenome (GOLD analysis project Ga0209698, IMG submission 187203) | Freshwater sediment microbial communities from Pennsylvania, USA - Little Laurel Run_MetaG_LLR_2012 (SPAdes) (version 2) | ecosystem: Environmental > Aquatic > Freshwater > Creek >... | reverse complement strand
CACGTCGACGCGTGAGTTCGGGGAACAGGTGCGCCAGCAACTGCTGGCTCAACCGATCTCCGAAGAGGCGGAGGAAAGCGACAACCAGAACAAGAAGAAGATGGAAGACCGTTACACGATTGACGTGGATGCGACTCCGACCGACGCGGAGCGCGCGGCTCTGCGCCAGAAGATCGGCACACGCGAAATCGATGATTATCTCTGGCTGACGGATGATGCGATCGCAGCTCACAACGTTTCGTGGAATGGGCGCGAGATGCCTAGCGCACGTGAGAAGACGTGGCTGAGCGACACGCTGAGCCGCATGGCGCTGCAGCAGGAGTTAGCGAAAAAAGGCGTCGCCACGGCCCAGGCGGACGAGATGTTGAAGCCCATGAAGGTCGATGTATTTCGGGTGGAAGGCACAAAGGAAACCAAGAGCAGCGGGACGGCACGCATTCTGGAAATCGTCGTGATGATCATGCTGATCTACATGGCCGTGCTCTTCTATGGAATTTCTGTGATGCGCTCGGTATTGGAGGAGAAGAATTCGCGGATCATGGAGGTACTGCTCTCGTCGGCCACCTCGACGGAATTGATGGCGGGAAAGATTCTCGGGGTAGGTGCCGTTGGGCTGACGCAGATTGTGGTGTGGATCGTCATGGCGGGAATGTTTGCGCTGCCGTCGCTCGCCATGCAGCCGAACTTGAGCAGTCTGGAGGTTTCGCCGTTCGTATTCGCCAGCTTCGCCATATTTTTCCTGCTGGGATACTTGCTCTACAGCACGATGTATGCGGCCATCGGCGCCGTCACGACCACCGAGCAGGAAGGGCAACAACTGCAGTTCCTGATCGTGATCCCGCTGGTGCTGTCGGTGTTCATGCTGATGCCGGTGATTCGCACGCCCGATTCAGCGGCGATGGTATGGATGTCGCTTATTCCGTTCTTTGCGCCGATCCTGATGTTTGGAAGGATTGTGGTGCAGACTCCGCCGCTGTGGCAGATCGTGCTGTCAGTCGGGCTGCTGATTGGGACTGAGGCCTTGCTGCTCATGCTGTGTGCGCGCATCTACCGGATTGGCGTGCTGATTTATGGGAAACGCGCGACGCTGCCGGAAGTGATGAAGTGGCTGAAGTACGCGAGGGCCTAACAACAGAAGATTTGCTGCCTTGAAATGCGATCGGCTCGCGTCTCCTTGCGCTGGAGGCGTTGGACCTAGGGTCCCCGGACGAGGCGTCCGGGCTCTACGATCTAGCGAAGCCAGCCGCCCGAATGGCCCTCAAATACGCCAATGTATTTGTCGGCGCCTCCGTAGTAGAACCACCAACTTTGATGCTGACGAATCAAGCCTTCTACGAAAACGACGTTGGGGACCTGGCCGACTTTTTCCCAGTCTTTCTCCGGAGCAAAGAATGGCTCGTCGCTGCGCGACAGAAGCTTCCGGGGATCATTCGCGTCGAAAGCAGCCACTCCCGTCCGATACACCAGCTTGTCATCGGCTCCGTTGTAGTAGAGGAGGATTCGACCACTCTCCCCCACCGCAACGATCGGTGGAGGGCCGGGTTCCGCGACGCGAGAGTCAAAGTGTCCGGGCCTAACGGGCAAGACTGGAGTTTTTGTCTCTTCGGTCCAGTGCAGCAAATCAGGCGAGGACGCTAATCCCGTCTGGTCCTTGCCGTCCGCGCTCGTACCCAAGAAATACATCCAATATTTTTCATGAATTTTCTGGGGGACGATCGCTCCGGACTTGGTCCACTTCACGTTCCAGTTTCCCTTGTTGGCCGGGATGATGACGCCTTTGCGGTCCCAGTGAATTAGATCCTTCGAGGTCGCCAGGCATAGCTGAGCGTCTTTTTTGTTGTAGCCGGTGTAGGTGAGGTAGTAGGTGTCACCGAACCGCACCAGGCGAGGGTCCTCGACGCCGCCGTCTTTTTCGTAATCGGTCTCGGGGCTTAGAACGGGCTCGCTCTTACGCGTGAAATGGATGCCGTCTGTGCTCTCAGCGTATCCCAGGCGCGAGGTGCCCTGCTTGTCCTGGGCGCGGTAGAGCATGATTACCTTGCCGTCGCGCGTGACCACGGCGGGGTTGAAAGTTCCGGCGGATTCCCAGGTGGTGCCTTGTGGAGACAAGATGGGAGTGTCGGAGAGGCGGCGGAGGGAGTCGAAAGGAAAGTGGTCTTTGGCCGCCTGTGGGGCCAGAAGAGACAACACGGCAAGAAACAACTTCGCAGCGAACGGCTGTTGCGTCATCACGTCAGCTCCGGTCACCCTGGAGGGTTCAGTGGTCGAGTCGCGGGCTCAAATCTCAGGGGCTGAAGCCCTCGTCGACTACGGCTCTTGCGGCACAGCTAAAGCCGTGCCCTTTCAAATCCGTTTCCCGTCATCTTTCCATAAAAAAACGGCAGGGCCGACCCCCTGCCGTCCTTGTGATGTCTTGATTTCGAACTATTTCTTGTTGACGGCCTTTTTGAGTTCGGCCCCAGGGGTAAATTTGGCTACTTTGCGGGCAGCAATTTTGATGGTGGCGCCAGTTTGCGGGTTGCGTCCGTTGCGTGCCTTGCGTTGCGACACCGAGAATGTGCCGAAGCCTATCAATGCCACGCGATCTCCCTTGCGGAGAGCACCGGTAATGCTATCCACGGCGGTATCAATGGCAGTCGTGGCCTGTGCTTTACTGATCTCGCATGCACCTGAGATCTTATCGACCAGATCGGCTTTGTTCATAGCTTCTCCTCGCAGGTCTCTTTGGTTCCCAGCCTCGACCGGGAGGGCTCAATGGTTGGACTGAGATGGGAAACCTGACCGTTGTGTATTCTCCTCCGTCTGGAGCGATTGTCAACTGTGAAAATCCGCGCCGGAAGCCTGTTTCGCACCCCCTTCGCCCCAATTTGGGCATGGGGGGCGGGTTTTGGAAGGGGCGGGAACGGTTTTCCAGAGGTGTCCACAGGTGGGGTGAACGGTTCACAGGATGTACACAGGAAGGCGGGTTTTCCGGCTTGCGCTGGCGGCGCCTCAGGGTGCAAAGTCAAAGAAGAATTCTCTTAAGGACAGGAAGTCTCAGGTGATCAAGGCCCCGGCGGAAGTTTGTCCCATTTGTGAAGGAACTGGCTGGAAGACCGTGAAACCCGTGTCTGGCGTGGGTTCCGGCAGCATGAACGATCGGCGGGTGACACGCTGCGATTGCCAGTTGCGGGCGCGGTCGCAGTCGCTGCTGGCGGCGGCGCGGATTCCGCGGCGGTATGAGCATTGTGAGCTGGCCAATTACGATACCGACTTTCCGGGGGCGCACCCATCGCTGGCGGAAGGGCATTTCGTGGCCTCGAATTTCGCGAAGAAGTGCGATCCGCGGGGGGATAAGGGCCTTCTGATTATCGGGAACATAGGGACCGGGAAGACTCACCTCGCGGTTGGAATTCTCAAGGAATTGATTCTCAGCCGGGGTATTTCTTGCGTGTTTTACGACTACCGCGAACTGTTGAAGGAAATCCAGAATTCCTATAACGCGACGGTGCAGACTACGGAACTGGATGTCTTGAAACCGGTGTTTGAAACTGATGTGCTCGTGCTGGATGAACTCGGAGCGGTGAAGCCGACGGAGTGGGTGTGGGATACGGTCAGTCTGATTCTGAATACGCGGTATAACGACAACCGCACGACCATTATCACCACCAACTTCGACGATCAGCCAGCTGCGGCCGTCGCCGGATCTTTTTCGCCGGCTAAGGCTGCCGTGCGTGGAGAAACTTTGGGTGACCGGATTGGGGAACGAATGCGGTCCCGGTTGCACGAGATGTGCAGGATTGTCACTTTGGATGGCACCGATTTTCGGCAGAAGTTTCGGAGTGCCAGCTTCCGGTAAGCGCCCACCACAGAGGACAAGAGATACACGGGAAACTCGCGGAAGGTGCTGTGTCCCGGTACTGATATCCCGCTAGAATCGATTTGTGCTGACTGAGCGCCTGGAATTCATTCCGGAGCATGATGCGGAGCTGTTTGCGGCGGTTCCTGCCGCTGCTGCCGTATTTCTGTTGCGTGGCTCGGACGCACACGCTGAGCCTTACGTCAGCAAGACCGCTAACCTGCGGCGGAGGCTGCAACGGCTGCTTGGGCCCGTCGAGGAGCGCACGAAGAAACTCAACCTGCGCGACCGGGTGCGGGTCATCGAGTATTCTCCGACCGGATCCGACTTTGAATCTGGATTCCTTCTTTACTCCGTTTTGCGCGCGGAGTTTCCCAAAACATATTCCAATCGGATGCGGTTTCGCTTCGCGCCCTTTGTGAAGCTGCATCTGGAGAATGAATATCCGCGGGCGTCGATCACGATGCGGTTGGGGAAACTCGGTGGGAGGGCGCTGTTTTACGGGCCGTTTGTTTCGCGCGTAGCAGCGGAGAAGTTCATGAACGATTCGCTGGATTTCTTCAAGATGCGGCGGTGCGTGGATGATCTGCATCCGGATCCGAAGTTTCCGGGGTGCATTTATTCGGAAATGAAGATGTGCCTGGCGCCGTGCTTCAAAGGCTGCACGGACGAGGAGTACGCGACGGAAGTCGATCGCGTAAAGGAGTATTTCGATTCGAGCGGAGATTCCCTGTTGCGCGCGCTTTCGGCTGAGCGCGAGGCGTCGTCGGCGAAGTTGGCATTTGAGGATGCTGCTGCGATTCACGTGCGCGTGGAGAAGTTGAAACCGGTCGTGAGCCAGATTGCGGAGGTCGTACGGCGGATTGACCGGCTGTCTGGCTTGATGATTCAGCCGAGCCACGTGCCGGGTGCGGTCGCGTTCTTTCGCGTCGATGCGGGGCACATGACGGGGCCGATCCGGTTCAACATCCAGGCAACGGAGCATGCGAAATCGCAATCCATGGAATCGCGGGTGCAGGAAGCGTTGCAGGTGGCTGTCGCGGCGAAAGCGAAATCTGCGCTGGAAACGACGGAGCATGTGGCGCTGCTCAAGCGCTGGTTTTACCGCGGGACTCGCGTCGGGGAGATCTTCTTTGCCGATGACAAGGGTGAACTGCCTATGCGGCGCGTGGTGCGGGGAATCTCCAGAGTGTTTCGCGGCGAAAAACCAGAACCGCTATTACCTTCCGTTGGTCCCAGGGAGACGTGAAGCGCCACTGCCGTTCGAAACCATGACGCGATACAGCGCACTGGCGTGCGGACGCAGACTCATTTTCAAACTGCCGGTTTCTTCCACAGACTTGTGCGCCCACAAATCACGGACTGCCGTCACCGAACCAAGGATTCCGATATCGAACCACGGCACCGTCACGTCGCGTCGTATGCCGTCGTCGCTCAGGTTGAAGACCGCGACGTAATATTCTCCCGGTGCTGTGCCATACGCAAGCCAGACGCGAAAGTCCATTCGTTCCAGGACTTCGTGCCCGCCACTGCTGTGCTGATTGACGTCGAGGACTTCTTCATTCGTGATGAGGGCGGTGGTGGCCGCGTCATTGCTCGGGAGATCGCCGCCGAAGATCAGCGGGGAGCGGAAGATGCTCCAGAGAGTTATCACCGTTTGTTGCTCGTCTGGAGTGAATTTCGTGGGCTCGCCTCCACCTTCTTTTGCAGTGACGCGCAGCTTGCCCAGCGGGAGCATATCGGCATCGGGCCAGGTGTTGTTCTTGCCGACGTACGGCGCCCAGTCGCGGGCATAGTCGAATTGCTGGCGGAGGAGCTTCCAGTCGTCCCAGAAATCGTCGGAGATGCGCCACATCTGCGCGTACTTTTCGAAGAATTCTGCTTCGGAGAGCGGGGCTGGGCCCGGAGAGATGCTGAGCACCATGGGCCTGCCCGTCTTGCGAATCGCAAGGCTCAGCGCTTTCATCTCTGCTGGTTGGTAGAGATGGCTGCCCATGTCGTCGGCTTTGATGAAGTCGATGCCCCAGGAGGCGTAGAGTTCGGCGATGGAATCGTAGTAGGCCTGCGAGCCAGGCTTCGTGGTGTCGACGCCCCACATGTCGGGATTCCAGCGGCACGCGTTGTCTTTGTCGGCGATATCGGCGGCGTGGTAGGGCGAGCCTGTAATCGGGAGATTCTTTTCGACAGCCTGGCGCGGAATGCCGCGCATGATGTGGATGCCGAATTTCAGTCCCTTGCTGTGAATGTAATCGGCGAGCGGCTTGAAATCCGCGCCATTCGCGGCCGAAGGGAAGCGGTTGAGGGCGGGAGTGAGACGGCCGTATTCGTCCATGGTGAGGGGCGCGCCGGGCTTGTAGTCGTGGCCCTGAGCGTTGGGCTCGTACCACTGGATGTCGACAACGATGTATTGCCAGCCATATCTGGCCAGGTGGGCGGCCATCCAGTCGGCGTTGGCTTTAACTTGCTCTTCGCGGACGGTAGTGCCGTAGGAGTCCCAGCTATTCCAGCCCATGGGAGGAGTGGGAGCGACTTGCGCTAACGATGCCGCCGCGGAAACGAGGAGAAAGGCTAGCCATCGAATCATGCAGGGATTGTATTCGTATCGGAGGCGAGAGCGAACCTCAGGCGCTGAAGCGCACGACGTCCTGAGCCGCTTGTCGGCACGAGTGAACTCGTGCCCTTCCCCATTTTGTCATGGCAGTAAGTCACGCCGTCGCTGGCTTCTCCGCAGACTTCCATCCGAACAGGCGCTTGGCTAACCAACGCAATACGCGCCATGCGACGGCCGCTCCCAGGATGATTGTCACAAGCCATAACAGAATCGTTGGGAGAAGGAACACAAGCCCGGCCATGGTCGACGCATAGCCAGCCAGGCCTTCGAGCCCTTGCCGCATTGCCAGCTTGATTTGATACAACGGGCGCCAGTCGAGGCCGAAAACCCTTGCTTCAGTCTCCGACCGCAGGGAGATGTTGATCGCAACCGTTTCTATCTGCTTGGAGAGTGCCTCGAATTCGGCCTGCTGCTGATCGATCTTGCCGCGTACGTCGCTCAGTTTCTCGCTAACATTGAGAGTATCCTGGACGGTTTTTGCCTGCTTCAAGATAGCGAGGAATTGTTGCTCTTCGGCGCGCAGATTGCGCAGCGTGGCGGCCCGGTCCACGTAGTCGCGGGTCACATCCTGTGCTTCCAACCGCTCGCTGTCGATCCGCAGACTTAGTCTGTGGATCTCCGATTTCGCATCTTCAAAGCGTTCTGCGGGCACTCGAATGGCAAGCGAACCGCTCGTCGCGTCCGGACCGCCACCGGTCTGAGAGCTGACAAGAAATCCTCCCATCCCCTCGGCCAGTTCACGAATTTTTTCAGCTGCTTCGGCGGGCTTCTTGACCACGAGGTCGATCGAACATGTGCGGACCATCTTCCGCTGAGCGCTCTTGTCCTCGTCTTGGAGAGCCTCTGATGCCACGCCCGCAGACAAACTCAAGCTGACAGCTTGATAGTTCTGTACTGCGGAGTTGAAGTACGCACTATCTACGCTTCGCGAAGCTCCCATCTGCCAGAAGGGCCGCCCTGCACGCCACAATCCGATTGGTTCGGGTCTAACTTCCGCCAACCCGCTTGCTTTCGAGTTACTGATGCCGAGCGGCGGGTTATAGACGGGGAGTGCGACGTAGAACGCCAGGATCCCGGCCATGATCAGCCATGCGACTTTCAGGTTTCTCCTGCTGCTTACAAAAGACCTGCACCGCGACACCAAGGTCATCGCCATGTGTGCTCCTTTCGCACACCATCCGAATTGCCGCCCTATCGGATTAGAGCGTGTTCCCAGCCGCTTTGTTCCCGCCACAAGCGGTTACGTATGGAACGCAGGCAGAGTTGAAATCTTGCGCGATCTTCAATCTTCGAGAATGGAAAGACTCGGCGGTTAAGCTGGCGACGATCGCCAACGAATATTGGCTTCGTGCGGGGTCAGAACGCGATCAGTAGCGTTCTAGGTCAGCGCCAAGGACTTGCTTGTGATTTCGACCGCCGGCAACTCACGGACACGACTGACGGCCTCAACAAGCAGGCTCCTTTCTTCGTTTGGAAGCTCCTTCAGATCGCCTCCTTCAAAGTAAACCAGAGCTTTCAGGCTTTCGGACGGCTGGAAGTTTGCCTTCCCATACAGGCAAGATGCGGAGGCTAGTCCTCTCGCCAGGCCGACGCCTGCTTTTAGCATTGCGGCGACGTCTCGATAGTCCTTCGCTTCGATCCGTTGAAGGATCGTTTTCAATTTTGTGGCCATCAAATCATCGAGGGAGGCGACCTGAAGTACTGCATCGTTTGTCTCCCTTGGCTCCCCAACTCGGCCATGATCGATCGCCCCGAAAAAGGAGACTTTCACTCGACTCTGCTGTGCGTTCGGGGAAGTCAGAAAACTTTGAGTATTCAGTTGGTCCTGCAGAATCGTGGAATCCTTGAGAAAAGAGAATTCAGAAAGGATCTGATCACGGTGCAGCGGGCGATCCGTGAAGAAATCGAAATCGACTGATGAACGATGGCCTACTTGAAGGGCAATCGCCGTGCCCCCATAAAGAACGAAACCTAGTTTGGCTGCCGGCGCCAGTTCTGGCCAAAGTTGCTTCTGTACTGGAGGCAGGACCTCCCAGCGCGGAGAGAACTTGAGAATCAAGGCAGCGTCCTAACCGGAAGCGGGGGGACGTTATCCAATTCTGCCATCCCCAATCGGTAGTGCCAATACGTCCAAGAGCGCTTCTCGAATTGCCCGGGCTCAGCGCAAATCAACACCTCGCGCAGAACGGCTTCACCAAGCCCGCTGGCGAGGCGGTGTACATCGTCGTAATCGCCAAGATTCATGACTTGGGCGATGATTCGCTGAGGAGTTCGGATCGCCTCTTCCGGCGATTTCCACCAGACATACTTGCGGGCCAACTGCTTGAGTAGTTCGTCGTTGGACTGACCCATTCAAGCACCTCCGCGGGACCGCTTGCGACTTAGATGTCCAGGTTCTTCACGTCCAGCGCGTTCTCTTCGATGAACTTGCGGCGCGCTTCGACGTCTTCGCCCATGAGCGTGGTGAAGATGGTCTCGCACTCGGCAATGTCTTCGAGCCTCACGGAGAGCAGGGTACGGCGCTCGGGATCCATGGTAGTCTCCCACAATTGGGGAGCGGTCATTTCGCCGAGACCCTTGTAGCGCTGCACGTCGTAGCCGCGGCTGCCTTCTTTTTTCACGTACTCGAACAGGTCGCGCGGGTTCGTCTTTTCGACGGCTTCGATCTCAACCTTGCGCTTGGGAGCGGCTTTGGCCGCCTTCTCTGCCTTCTCGCCTTTCTCTGCGCCCTCAGCTTCTTCGCCTTCACCGCTACCGTTTGACGGACTCGCTTTGGCAATCGTTTCTACGATGAACGGCGGTTCCATGTAGGGCTCGATCTGTTTGTACTTCGAGATCATCTGCCGGCATTCGGGCGACGAAGCAACGTCCCAATTGATGGTATGTTCGGCGCCGTGGGCGTTCACGAACGCGACCTCCCACAGGTTGTGCTCGTCATCGAACTTAAGCTCGACGCTCTTGAAGCCACGATCTTTCTGCAGCTTCTTCAATTCTCGTTCCAGTCGCTCGAGTTTCTTGGGAGCTTCTTTCTTCTCACCCTCGAAATCAGACTTCTTGGACAGGTCGAGTTTCGAGAGCAGTTCCGTGACCTGCTCATCGCGCATACGCTTGTCCACTTTGTCGAAGAAGGCGAGATATTCCTTGAGCACGCTCATGAACTTCGAAAGCGTGGCGCCCTCCAGCTTCGCGGCGCCCTCGCCGTAGCGGACGACCAGGCCCTCAGCGGCACGCTTGAGCATGACCTTGTCGAATTCATCGTCGTTCTTGATGTACTGCTGCGATCTGCCCTTCTTGATCGAATAGAGCGGCGGCTGCGCGATGAAGACATTGCCGCGCTTGATCAGTTCCTGCATGTGTCGGAAGAAGAACGTGAGCAGCAGCGTGCGGATGTGGCTGCCGTCGACGTCGGCGTCGGTCATCAGGATGATCTTGCCGTAACGAACTTTCGTCGGATCGAAATCGTCCTTCGCGATGCCAGTACCGAGCGCCGTGATCATGGCGCGAATTTCTTCGTGCGCCAGCATCTTGTCGTAGCGCGCCTTCTCGACGTTGAGGATTTTTCCTTTGAGCGGAAGGATCGCCTGGAAACGACGATCGCGTCCCTGCTTCGCTGTGCCGCCTGCGGACTCGCCTTCGACCAGGAACAGTTCGCAGCGGTTGGGATCGCGCTCGGAGCAGTCGGCCAGTTTGCCCGGCAAGCCTCCGGAATCGAGCGCGCCCTTACGGCGCGTGAGATCGCGGGCTTTGCGGGCGGCTTCGCGGGCACGAGCCGCGTCGATCGCCTTGTTGATAATCTTGCGCGCGACTGTCGAGTTCTGCTCGAAGAACGCGCCGAGGCGCTCGTTGACGAATTGCGTCACCACTCCGGCGATATCGGAATTCAGTTTGCCCTTGGTCTGGCCTTCAAATTGAGGCTGCGGCAGCTTCACGCTGATCACCGCGACCAGTCCTTCGCGCACGTCATCGCCGCTCAGGTTCTCTTTGACGTCTTTGAACAACCCCATCTGCTGTCCGGCGTAGTTGATGGTGCGCGTCAGTGCCGTGCGGAATCCCGAGAGGTGTGATCCGCCATCCACCGTGTTGATGTTGTTGGCGAAGCTGAAGATGGTTTCGGAATACGCGTCGTTGTACTGCAACCCGATCTCCATGACCACGCCACTGCGCTCCGCTTCCATGTAGATCGGCTTATCGTGCAGCACCTGCTTGCCGCGGTTGAGATGCTTGATGAACTCCGCGATGCCGCCGTTGTATTTGAACTCCGAGCGCTTGGCCTCGCCCGTCTTTGAATCGGTGGTGCGCTCATCCGTGAGCGTGATGATGAGCCCTTTGTTCAGGAACGCAAGTTCTCGAAGACGCTGCGCGAGCGTGTCATAGTTGTATTCGGTGAAAGTGAAGATGCTCTTGTCGGGCAGGAAGTGAACCTTGGTCCCGGTCTTCACCTTCGCAACGCCGGATTTCTTCAGCTTGCTGGTGGGCTCGCCCTTTGAATATGTCTGTTCCCAGGTTGCACCGTCGCGCCAGATTTCCAGTTCCAGCTCTTCGCTCAGCGCGTTGACGCACGAGACACCGACGCCGTGCAGTCCGCCCGAGACCTTGTAAGATGACGAATCGAATTTTCCGCCGGCGTGCAGCTTGGTCATCACGACTTGCGCTGCGGAGACTTTCTCGCCATCGATTTCCATATCGTCGACGGGAATGCCGCGCCCGTCATCGACAACGGTGATCGAGTTGTCGGTCTCGATGGTGACCTCGATCTTGGTCGCGTAACCCGCGAGCGCCTCGTCGACGGAGTTGTCGACAACTTCGTACACGAGATGGTGCAGTCCCATCTCTCCCGTCGATCCGATGTACATGGCTGGGCGTTTGCGCACAGCTTCCATGCCGCCGAGGACTTTAATTGAGTCTGCGGTGTAGTCGCTGGTGCTGTTCCCGTTGCCTCCGCCGTTCACCGTGCTGATCGGAGTAACTTTTCCGTTTTTTGTCTTCGTGTCTGCGATGGGAGTATTGATCTCTTTAGTGGCCATTCCGCTCCGCGAAAATGTCCTGACTTCATTCTGAATTCGATCGTGCGAACCGTCGGGAATCGGCTGGAAAATTCGTGCTCGTGAAAGCCCTAGCGATCGACTTCAAGTTATTGAAATCCTTGGGACTTAGGCTTTCCTGAACTGGTCAAATTATAGCACAAAATGGGGCGGTTGGGACCGCGTCGAGAGTGCCGAATCGAGCCAGTTAACCGCACAAAAAGGGCGGCCAAATGGCCGCCCGTTGCAGTGATTTTGTGTCGTGGATTACGCCGTTGCAGGCCGCTCGCCGCCCTTGGCGCGTCCCGGCTGCAGATCCGGCTTGATTACGTGCTGCACGCCGTCGTCGGGCTTCGAGGGAGGTGACTGGAGCGGCGGCAGCGTCTGCCCGTCCACCAGCAACTTGATCTCGTTCGCGTCGAGCACTTCGCGCTCGATCAGGGCCTTCGCGATCCTCTCCAGCGTGTCTCGGTTGTCGGTCAGAATCTGCTTAGCAACGTTGTATCCGGTACTGACCAGCTTGCGCACTTCCTGGTCGATCTTGATCGCTGTGTCTTCGCTGTAGTCGCGGTGCTGCGCGATTTCACGGCCCAGGAAGATCTGCTCTTCCTTCTTGCCGAAAGTCAGCGGACCGAGATCGCTCATGCCCCACTCGCAGACCATCTTGCGCGCCATGTCGGTAGCCCGCTCGATGTCGTTGCCGGCGCCGGTTGACATCACGTTGAGGAACATCTCTTCCGCAATGCGCCCGCCCATCAGGATGGCGATCTGCGTCTCGAGATAGTTCTTGTAGTAGTTGTGCCGGTCATCGGTGGGCAGTTGCATGGTCACGCCCAGCGCCATTCCACGCGGGATGATCGTGACCTTGTGCAAAGGATCCGAATGCGGCATCTTCGCGGCCACGAGCGCGTGCCCCGCTTCGTGGTACGCCGTGTTTTTCTTTTCCTCGTCGGTGAGCAGCAGCGACTTGCGCTCGACACCCATGAGGACTTTGTCTTTAGCCAGTTCGAAGTCGTATTGCAGGACGGCCTTGCGATTCTGCCGGGCGGCCGCCAGTGCCGCTTCGTTGACCATGTTGGCCAAATCCGCACCGGAGAATCCGGGCGTGCCACGAGCCAAGACCGAGAGATCAACATCCTCGGCAAGAGGAATCTTACGGGTATGCACGCGGAGAATCTCTTCGCGTCCGCGAACGTCGGGACGGCTCACTACTACGCGCCGGTCGAAGCGGCCGGGACGAAGCAGAGCGGGATCGAGCACGTCGGGACGGTTGGTCGCCGCCATCAGGATGACGCCTTCATTCGATTCGAAGCCGTCCATTTCGACCAGCAACTGGTTCAGGGTCTGCTCGCGCTCGTCGTGACCGCCGCCGAGGCCTGCGCCACGGTGACGTCCGACCGCGTCAATTTCGTCGATGAAGATGATGCAGGGCGCATTCTTCTTGCCCTGCTCAAACAGATCGCGCACGCGGCTTGCGCCGACACCTACGAACATTTCGACGAAGTCGGAACCAGAAATCGAGAAGAACGGAACGTTCGCTTCTCCGGCTACAGCGCGGGCCAGCAAAGTCTTACCCGTTCCCGGCGGCCCTACCAGCAGCACGCCCTTGGGAATGCGTCCACCCAACTTCTGGAATTTTTGCGCCTCGCGCAGGAACTCGATAATCTCGCGCAGCTCTTCTTTCGCTTCTTCCACACCGGCTACGTCTTTGAACGTGACTTTCTTTTGCTGCATCGAGAGCAGCCGTGCGCGGCTCTTGCCGAAAGAGAGCGCTTTATTACCGCCCGTCTGCATCTGCCGGATCATGAAGAACCACAATGCTCCCAGCAAGATCAGCGGTGCCCACGTGCCCAGCAGTTGCAGCGGCAGGCTGCCGCTATTCGCATCGCGGAACGTGATCACGACGCCCTTGTCGTGCAAGGCCTTCAGCATTTCGGGCGTGAAATAGTTCGACGGAACTGTCGTGTGGAAGGCGGAACCGTCGCGGTGCTTGCCGCGGACTTCCATGCCATTGACCGTCAGTTCGTGGACGTTGCCCGTGTCGACGTCGCTCATAAACTGGCTAACGTTGAGCTCTGCGTCCTTCTGTCCGTCGCGCGCGCCCTTGACGACTTCCCAGAGCAGCAGTGCTGATATGCCGATCAGCAACCAGAAAAGCACGGTCTTTACAGTTGAATTCACCTAGAAAACTCCTAATCTCGAACCGGATGGCCCCGCCTACACGAAACCCTGGGCACCCTAATATTTAGATGCCACTCGGTGATTTTCGATTGGCAAAATCCCTGAGTCCATATTCTACTCGTTCCCTGCAAATTTCCACTGCTTCGTTACAAAAAAGGCCTGCACCGGCGAGAGTAACTTAAGTTACTGGCATTGCTGGACTTGCTTATTTGATCTGCAGCAATCAACCTGGTTTGGCCAAAGGCTGCATTTCCAATGACGGCGGACCCGTTACAGGGGGGCGGCCGCCAGGTACGGCAGATTGCGGTTGGTTTGCTCCACCGCTCCCAATCCGTATCCCAGGAGAAACGTCTCGTCTACCAGAAATCCGAAGTAATCCGGTTGCAGCGGAACCCGGCGCGCGGCCTGCCGATCCAGCAAGGTCACCAGTTTCACGGAGGCGGCTCCCCGCGCCCGCAGATCGCTCATCAGGAACTCGCTGGTTACGCCGGAGTGAACCAACCCCTCGACGAGCAAAATATGTTGGCCGTGAATGTCGGGCTCGTGGCTGAAAAAGATCTCCATTACATCGTGGGCCGATCCATCCTTGGGATGCGTGTATTTCGGCTTGATGAACTGGCACACGACCGGCACGTCTACCGTTCGCACCAGATCGGCGAGGAACATGAAGGCATTCTCAAGGACAGCCAGCATCTGGATCGTCTGCCCTTTGTAGTCGTCCGAGATCTGGCGCCCGAGTTCCTTGACGCGCTTCTGGATTTGCTCGCTGCTGATGACTTGACGAAGCGGCTCGACCCTGGCGGTCATGGGATTCGCGTGCCTCCTGTTTTGAAACAGCGGCGAACGGCTGTCCGGCTTCGATCCTTGTTCATCTCAGCGATCGTCATCCCTTGGCTTGGGCAGGGGGCTCTCCACAATTGAGACCGCATCCTCGCCCGGCCTGGCGCGCAACTTTGCGGGGAGCGGGAATCCTCGCAGCCAGATAATCTCGGCTCCCCTCACCAAGACCGGCCACAATTTGCGCTCTGGTTGAGCAATGTGCCGCTCCTGTAGCAATTCCTTGATCTTCTTGGGGGATTTGGTATGGGCCGGCCAATACCGGTCTCCCGGACGCCAGTTCCGCACCTGTAGTGATCCCGCAATCGACCCTGCGTCCAAGAGTTGCTCGGGATTATAACCTGCTTCCTCGCCTGCGGGAACGCGACGCGCTTCGAAAGTGGTACCGATTTCGTTCACAGTTATACGCCCGGGTACCCTGAGTTCGTATTCGTATTCTTCGGGCGGAACTTGCTGCCGCAGATCAGGGGTGAGAAAGACCAATTCGTGCGGCTTCCGCTCCGCTCTCCAGCCTAAAGGGAGAGACAGTTCTTTCCCGCCTGCGTCGGTCTCATGTGCAAATCGCAGGATTTCCTCGACATGCTTGAACTCCAAAGGAACTCCCGCCTGCTCGCCGATCGCCTTCACCAGCCTGCGCTGCACGGCCAGTGGCTCGCTGAGAAACCAAATGCGGTCCACCAACGCGTTCATCACGAGCCAGGGCGAGTTCTGAATTCTTGTTGGCAGATCGTCCAATCCCGCGTCCGGAGTTGAGTGTGAGTACCCCACTTGTGCCGTGTCGGTTGCGGCAGAAGTGGGACTTCTCCCGGCCAAATTCCAAAGACCGGCGATCTGTACCAGTCCTGCTGAATTAGACCCCGCCCGCGCCCAGTCGGGCTCCGACCAGTGCACCGCAGTTCCCATCCAACCGGCGATTTCGTTCTCCCAGTAGTCTTCCTCTCCGCGCGCAATCTCGGCCAGCTCAGCGAGATTCTCAGCAACCGAAGGATTGAACTCTTTTTCCAGCAGCGGCAGCACCAGCCTGCGCACCCGGTTGCGGGTGAATTTCGACTCTGCGTTGGTTGCGTCTTCGCGCCAGTCCTGCCCGATGTCTTTGAGATACTCCTCCAGCTCGCGGCGACGAAATGCCAGCAGGGGGCGAACGATCTCGCCAGAGGTCTCGCCGGCATCGTCCTCGACGGGAATGCGCGGATAGATTCCGCCCAGGCCGCGCAGCCCGGATCCGCGAATCAACCGCATGACCACGGTCTCAGCCTGATCGTCGAGAGTGTGCCCGGTGACCACCTTGTCGAGTTTGGTAGGCGTCACGTCATGGGGTGCCCCACTTCTCCCCGGGGTCGGGAGAAGTGGGGATTTTTCCGCGCCCCGGATCAAATGCCGAAAGAATCCGTACCGCAACTCCCGCGCTGCGGTCTCGAGGCTGATCCCTTCTTCCCGCGCATGGCCGGCCACATCGTCGCTGTCGCAGAGGAATTCCAGATCGAACTTGCGGGCAAGAGCGGCAACAAACCGCTCGTCGGCGTCGGATTCGGTCCCGCGCAACTTGTGGTTGAAATGAACGACGAAAAGGACAATCCCCAACTTATCCCGCAACTCTAACAGCACCCGCAGCAACGCAACCGAATCAATCCCGCCCGAAACGGCCGCACCGACGCGATCCCCAGGCCTCAGCAGGCCCTCCCGGCGGATGTGGCCAAGCGAACGCTGCGTCAACGAATCCACCGCAACATGGTACTCCCGCAAACATAAAAGGGATGGGCACAATGCCCATCCCCTAATACCCAGCGTGCCTCGGGTCACTGCGGTGAAGACTTATAAGTTGGGGCTCTTCTCCGCAATCAATTTCCGAATCTTCTCCACAAAGTCCGTCGCCGGCATGTCCTCGGTCTTGTCTTTCCCCCTCGTGCGGACGTTCACCTTCTCCGCTTCCGCCTCTTTATCTCCAACCACAAGCAGGAAAGGCACCTTCTGCATGGCATGCTCGCGGATCTTGGCATTCATCTTCTCGTTGCGCGCATCGACTTCTACGCGCACGCCGATCGCCTTCAGCTGCGCCGCGACTTTTTTCGCGTACTCCGCGTGCCGCTCGCTGATCGGGATCATCACCGCCTGCACCGGCGACAGCCACACCGGAAACGCTCCCGCGTAGTGCTCGATGAGCACGCCGAAGAATCGCTCGATCGATCCATAGAGCGCGCGATGCACCATCACTGGCTGCTTGCGCGATCCATCCTCGGCGACGTACTCCAATCCGAAGCGCTGCGGCAGGTTGAAGTCGACCTGTATGGTCGAAAGCTGCCAGAGGCGACCGAGCGCATCGACTAGCTTGATATCGATCTTCGGCCCGTAGAACGCAGCCTCGCCCGGGATCGTCTTATAGTCAATCCCGCGCGTTTTCAGCACTTTTTCCAGCGACTGCGTGGCGTGATTCCACTGCTGTTCGCTGCCGACGAAGTTCTTGCGGTCGTCGGGATTCCACGTGGAAAGCTCGGTCTGGAATTTGTCGAATCCGAAATCCTTCAGCACATCGAGCGCGAATTCAAGGCAGCCTGCGATCTCGCCTTCAACTTGCTCGGGCGTACAGAAGATATGCGAATCGTCCTGAGTAAAGCCGCGGACGCGGAGCAAGCCGTGCATCACGCCTGATCGCTCGTAGCGATAGACCGTCCCCAGTTCGCCCAGCCTTACCGGCAGATCGCGATACGACTTCAGCGAATCACGATAAATCAGGATATGCCCAGGGCAGTTCATCGGCTTAAGGCGATATTCGGCGTCGTCAAGCTCCATCGCGTCGAACATGTTTTGCGAGTAATAGCCCTCGTGTCCCGAGGTGTAAAACAACTGCCGCCGCGCCACGTGCGGGGTGCACACGAGCGAGTATCCGCGCTTGATGTACTGCTCGCGCATCCAGTCTTCCATCTCCTTGCGGATAATGCCGCCCTTCGGGTGCCAGAAGATCAGCCCCGGCCCGGCGAGTTCCTGAATCGAAAACAGATCAAGCTGCTTGCCCAGCACCCGGTGATCGCGCTTCTTGGTTTCCTCGATGTGCTTCAGGAAGTCATCGAGATCTTTCTTCGAGAAAAACGACGTCCCATAAATGCGCTGCAGTTGCGGGTTCTTCTCATCCCCCAGCCAGTACGCGCCCGCAATGTTGAGCAGCTTGAAGGCCTTGATCTTCCCCGTCGACGGAATATGCGGACCGCGGCAAAAATCGGTGAATTTGCCAGTTCGGTAAATCGAGATCTTTTCATCGGGCTTGGTGAACTGCTCGATGAAGTGGCACTTCATGAAGTCGCCGTCTTTCTTGAACTCGGCTAGCCCCTGGTCGCGTGGCAGAAATTCGCGCGCGTAAGGAATGTTCTGCTGTACCAGTTCCTGCATTTTCTTCTCGATCTTCTCGAGGTCCTCCGGGGTGAACGGCGTGGGGCGATAGAAGTCGTAGAAGAATCCGGTCTCGGTCGCCGGGCCGTGGCCTAGCTTGGTCTCGGGGAAGAGTTCCAGCACCGCCGCTGCCAGCAAATGCGCTGAAGAATGCCGATAGACTTCGAGCGCCTCGGGATCCTTCTCGGTAAGAATGCGCAGGTCGGTGTCCTTTTCGAGGGGCCGCGCGAGATCGATCAAATCGCCATTGGTCTTGGCGGCCAATGCCGCATCCGCCAGCCGCGGACTGATCGACTTCGCCACATCGAGCGCAGTCGTGCCTTTGGGAAATTCCTTTTCGCCCCCATCCGGGAACTTGATATGAATGCTGTCAGCCATAGTTGGGAACCTACAGAAATATTGAATCTTTCAGTTTAGAGAAGGTAGCGGGGAGGGTCAAACACGCGGGATTCCCGGTAGGGGGCTGCTTTGCTGCTTTTGTCATCCCGTGCTCTATTGTTTTTGTCATCCCGAATGAAGTGAGGGATCTAGGTTTTTGCACGAGCCAGCAAAACCTGGATTCCTCGCTTCGCTCGGAATGACAAAGTAGCCCACTAGCGGATTCCCATTGAATTTGGAGCGCGGAAAATAGCCCACGCCGATGATGCCCTACAACAACCGCGTGACCTAACATCTGAGTCAGGTCTTATGATAGGCAGCATGAAAAAGGCATCACTGCTTCCGATCTTGGCATGCCTCATTGTGCCCGCTACCCTCACCTCGCTGCACGCACAAACCCTGCATTGGAAAGGCCATGAATGGCGCGTTACCGCAGGCGGAATGGCCGGGGTTGCGCCGGGAGATCCGGGCAACGTCAACATTGACAAGAATGGCTACCTCCATCTGCAGATCGCGAATCGCGAAGGCAAATGGACTGCGTCGGAGTTGTTTACGACCGATAAGCTGGGATTCGGCGCGTACCAGTGGGTTATCGAAGGCGGCATTTACGACATGGATAAAGCCACCGTGCTCGGCTTATTTCCTTACGGCCCGGTCGCACACCTCGGGGTCGACGCCGAGAATGAGATCGACATCGAATTCTCCAAGTGGAACAACACGTGTCACGGATGCAATGCCGATTTCACCGTCTATCCCTCCACAGGCAACCGCAAGCCCAAGGGCGTATCCAGTTGGGAGGATAACTTTCACGTAAGCGGAGGATCGCTGACCACAGCCCGGATGGAATGGGCCGCCAACCGCATCATCTTCACGATCATGAAAGGAGCTCAACCGATCGGTAGGACCGCGTCGGTGATCAAGACGGAGACCTACAGTTCAAGTGCTACTGACATTCCGCAGGTTGCCCTGCCGGTGGGAATCAATCTCTGGGCCTTCAAGGAAATACCAGCGAAGAACCAATCTGTTGTGATCCGGGATTTTCAATTTGTGCCGCAGTAAGAAGCGGTCTCATAATGAAACCGTACTGGTAACACTCGCTTCACCTCACGGGCTAAAGCCCGCATCATTGTTAGAGTTCGGCGGCACGGCTGAAGCCGTGCCCTTCCACGGAGCCATATGTGAGATGGCTTCTGAATATTCGTCTGTGAGACTCTGTGATCCCTGTGGTTAGGTTTCTAACCTAACCACAGAGGAATCCCACCAGCTCGTTACGGCGCCATGTCCCGAATGTGGGTCGCGATATACCACTTATTCCCGAACGCGTCGGCCACGCCAGCGTTGCGGTCGCCGTAAGGTTGATCGGTCGGCTCCTGGAATGACGTCGCTCCCGCCGCCAGCGCCTGCTTGTAGACATCGTCCATGTTCGGCACATAGAGGTAGAACATCGCCGGCATGGGTTCATACTTCCCGTGAGCCTCTCCCATCTCGATCACCGAATCGCCCACGCGAATCACGGCATGGTGCACAACGCCATCCGGTGACGCGTATTTCGCTACTTCCTCAGCCCCGAACGCGCGCTTCAGGAAGCCAATCAGGGGTTCCGCCCGGCGCGGATGCAAGTATGGATTCACGTTGTGCAGGCCCTTAGGCACGGGGCTCGCTCCTTTGGCGGTGGCAATGTACCAGTAATTACCGGCAACATCCTTCACCGTGGACGACCGCTCGCCGTATTCCTGGTCACGAACGTCATCAACCAGCGTTGCGCCTGCCGCCATCGCTTTTTTCGTGACAGCGTCGGCATCTTTGACATACACGTGCAGCGCACCAGGCTGCAGTGTCCCCGGAAACTTCTTTCCCGGCGTCCCTCCACCCATCATCAAAATCGAATCGCCGATTCTCAATTCACCATGCACCCCACCAGTCGGCGTGTTCACGCGCAGCATTTCTTCGGCGCTAAAAACATCGCGCGCAAAATCCAACAAAGCGTTGCCATCTTTGGCGACCAGATACGGCGTCACCATGCGGAATCCCGGTCGCACCGGGCTGACCTTAGGTCGCTTCTCCTCCGAAGCCTTGCCTCCCTCGGGTCCTTCTGTCATTCCCTTCATGCGCCGGTGCATTTCCTCGATCGACATGGACTCTTTTACGGTGTAGATGGCCCAGGTATAGCCGAAGGGATCCTGCAAGGTCGCGTCGCGGTGCCCGTAGAACTGATCCTTGGGCTCGCGCACAAGCGTCATGCCAGCGCCCACGGCATGTTCTACAAACGCATCTACATCCGGCACCTCAATGGAGATAGAAATCGGCGAGTGTCCCAGGGTTTCGGCGCTGAAGCGGCCTCCCTCGGGCCATTCGCCCGCAACGTCGATGGCGGAGTCTCCGATCATAAGCTCGGCATGGGGGATTGAGTCTCCCACCTGGAATCGGAACTTTTCTTTCGCGCCCAAAGCACGGGTGTAGAACTCAATCGCTTTGGCTGGATCTCGGAACGCGATTCTTGGTGATGCCGTCATGCGGACGGCTGCAACGGGCTCGGCAACGGTGGTCATACGCTTGTTTCCTCCCAACTCGGATTTCAATCGTGCCTTGAAACTCGCACTCGGCAGATTGCGCAAGTCCGCCGCGATGCGCACCAGTGGCTCGATCTCCCCCGCCGCCTTCACGAATCGCCCGTCATCGCGGGCCAACATTTTGTCGACAGCCTGATTCAGCTGCTCGATCTTCTTGGTATCGCCATTCCCTGGATGTAGAGAGCGCTTAGGCATCGGCACCCTCCATGCGCGCCCGCAAGCTGGTCAGGGCCCGGAACTGCAGCTGCTTCACCGCGCCCTCAGTCTTGCGAATCTCCCGCGCCACTTCTTTAATGCTTTTCTGCTCGACAAACCGCAGCACTACCACGCGTTGCTGCTCCGCCGGAAGCGTGTCGACCAGCCGGAATAACGTGGCCCGTCGCTCCACTTCCTCAATCTCCACCGGACTCACCTGCGCGGACTCGATCGCCGCATCGTCATCGACTTCCCGCCCCGATCGCTGCCACCGGTCCGAAATCAGATTGGCCGCAATCCGGAACAGCCACGCGGCAAACGGGATCCCACGCCACTCAAACCGTTTCAAATTCGCCAGCGCATGATGAAACACCTCGGCGGTCACATCCTCGGTCTCAGTACGATTCCCCACCCGCCGCAAGACGTACGCATACACCCGCTCGAAATGGAGCTCATAGAGATCGCCAAAGCGGGCAGGATCCTTCTGCGCAGCCTCCACCAGAAGCCGCTCATCCGCTTCTTTCCTCAAAGCCTTCAACGATTTCTCCGCGGTCTTGCCGTTCGTAGGGATAACGATTGTACGTCGAAAAAGGTTACGGCCTGATGAAAGCCGTCCGTAAACAATTATGAAGGGCTGATTTCAATGTAACTCTCCCACCCCATCCGGCATCTGAGTGAAGCTGGTGGTGTAGACCGCCCAGCCTAGGGGAATTCGTCACGGTCGTGAGAAGGAATGTGTTGCTTTCTCTGCGCCTCCGTGTCTCCGTGGTGAACTCACACTCAAAGGAGAATCTGCCATGCAAGCAGTGACCGGAGTCTTCCAAAATCGCTTCGACGCCGAACAGGCTCTTGACCGCGCTTACAAAACAGGAATCCCCGAAGACCGGATCACGCTGCTCACTCCCGGCAGCGTCGATTCCGTGAACCGAGAAGTGCAAACCGTCCCGGTTGACACGACTGAACAGCCCGGCATGGGCAGAGCGATTGGCGCGCTGGTCGGTGGAGGCATCGGCCTGACTGGCGGTTCGCTCCTCCTTGCGCTGGTTCCAGGACTCGGCCCGGTTACCGCGCTCGGCCTCCTGGGCGCCGCCATCCTGGGTGCGGCTGGCGCGACCGTCGGAGCGACCGCAGCCGGAAAGCTCGAAAGTGCAACCTCTCAAGGTCTTCCTGAAGACGAGATCTTTGTTTACGAAGACGCCCTCCGTAAAGGACGCACCGTTCTTGTAGCCCTGGCCAGCGACAGAGACGAGGCCGAACGCCTCACCGACCTGATGCGCACCGCCAATGCTGAGTCCGTCGATGCCGCCCGCGACCAATGGTGGATCGGCCTGCGCGGCGCCGAAGAAAGCCACTATCAGATATCAGGCCGGCGCTTCTCTGAAGACGAGCAGTTCTTCCGCCTGGGCTTCGAAGCCGCGCTCCACGCGCGCAATCGTTGTCGGGAATTCGACCAGATTTCTGCCGAGATGGACGCCACGCTCGAGGACGTCAAGCGCCAGTATCCGGGCAAAGACGTTGAGGAGCCATTTCTGCAAGGCTACCGGCGCGGCCGCGAGTACTACCAGAAACTCTGCGACGAGAACCCGAAGGCCGCATGAAAGAAACGAGGCAACAGGGAACCATGGAGTCGTCCGCGGTCTGTGCGGACGTTCTCGGCGAACTCTGTGTTGGGTTTGGTGTCTTTTTGGGTGCGCCCCTTCTGCCGCGTCTTTTGCGGTAGAAGTGGCGCCTTGACGTCGAGAACTCCGGGCACGACTCGTCGCCGACCTCACACCCGGTAATACAACTCCTCCACGGCCCCCTGCACCTTCGCCGACAGTGCTTCCATATCGCGGATCGTCAATCCGGCGGTCGAAATCGGTGCACCCACACGCATCTCCAGCGGTCGGCACTTGATGTGGTACGTGTCCATCGGCAGCAGTTCATACGTGCCAACCAACGCGACCGGCACAATGTCCACCTGCGCCTTGATGGCCAGAAAAAATGCCCCAGGCATAAACGGCTTGATCTCTCCATCCGGTGTGCGCCCACCCTCCGGAAAAATCACCAGCGGCATCCCCGCCTTCAATCCCTTTAGCGCCGTTCGAATGCTGCTGATCGAGTGCGACGGATTCTGCTGATCAATGCAGATCTGCCCCGACCGCTTCAAGTGCCAGCCGACAACCGGATACGCGAGCAGCTCTTTCTTGAACGCAATACGGAACTGGAACGGCAGATGGACATACAGCACCGGGATATCGAGGGCCGACGCGTGATTCACGGCATAAAGGTGTGGTTTGGAGGTATCGATTTTGTCGAGCCCGGTGACCTTCAGCGGCGAGAAGATCGACTTCAGGATCAACCACGACCAGGCCCGCGCAAACCCGTGCATGATGCTGCCGTCGCGATCGAAGAATCCTCCAACCAAACCGAGGGGGCCCATCATCAGGGTGTAAAACCAGATCAGCGGATCGAGGATGAAATACGACCGCAGCCGGCTTCCCCACCCATACTTCACCCTTAGAAGCGCGTGCGGACTCGGCCGCGCCGGCGCATCCTTCCCCGCTGCCCGACGTTCCTGAACTTGTTCCACGGATGAATTCACTTCCTGCACATCCATTCTAGAGAAAACTCAACCTCCATCGTTGATTCCACTTCAAGCAGCTTGTCATCCAGAGGCCTGCTTTTTCGCGGCCGAAGAGCCTGCCCTGAGACCAACGTCGAAGGGATCTATGTATTTCTGCTGGGTACCGACGAGAACTGTCGTCCGCAGTTGACCGACTCACACTCCCACCCCAAGCGCCTGCATAGCTTCCCCGACCAAATAGATCGACCCCGTCACCACCAGGAGAGCACCAGGCCCTGCAATCTGTCGCGCTCGCTCCAACGCTTCTGGCACTTCCCCAACCGTCTCAATCTCCACCGCCGTCCGTCTCCCCGCCTCGCGAATCTCTTCCGGCGAAGCCGCCCGCGGATTCTCCGGCCGCGTCGCAATCACCCGCTCCGCCAACGGAAACAAAATCTCTGCAATCTCCGAGATTGCCTTATCCCGCATCGCTCCAAAAACAAAAATCAGCGGACGGTCCTCATACCGCTCCGAAAGGGCGGATCGCAGCGCCCACGCTCCGGCCGGATTGTGCGCCACATCGAGCACAATCTCCGGCCAGCCATCATGCGGGGCCAGTCGTTGAAACCGCCCCGGCCACCGCGTCTCGCGGATTCCTTTCTCCACTGATGCAGCCGTAATACTCGCGAATCCCTGTTTCCTCAATTCATCCGCCGCTGCAATCGCCAGGGCCACATTTCGCAATTGATGCCGGCCCACCAAAGGAGTCTCAACTAAAATCTGCTTCCCCATCAACCCCAACGGATAACGGCAAGAAGGCTGACTGGGCTCAGGGCACTGAGTACCGGGTACCGAGTACTGAGCACTGCCCGGCGACACCGGCGGGACATACTGCACCGCGCTCACCCCCGTCGCCCCCAGTTCGAGGATCGTGTTGCCAATGACGTCGTTCGCGTCAGGTTGCTGAGGTAATGTCACGACTATTCCACCCGGGCGGATAGTCCCAACCTTTTCCTTCGCGATCTCGCCTACGGTATTTCCCAGGAACTTCTGATGATCGAGCGAGATGTCGGCGATCACGCTGACGCGTGGCTCCACCACATTCGTCGCGTCCAGCCTGCCGCCCATGCCTACTTCGAGGACCGCAATCTCCACCCGTTCCCGCGCGAAGTGCAGAAATGCGATCGCCGTCATCATCTCGAAGAAACTCGGATGCCACGGCAACGCACCCTGCTCGACCAGGCGCTCTGCCACCGTGTCCACCTGGCCATGCAGACCCGCAAAACTGTCGTCGCTGATTTCTTTGCCGTTCACCCGAATCCGTTCGTTGATCCTGACCAGGTGGGGCGAGGTGTAGAGCCCGGTCTTCAACCCGGACGCTCGCAGAATCGAAGCCAGCGTCGCTGCCGTTGATCCCTTCCCGTTGGTCCCCGCAATGAGCACGCTTGGGAACAACTTCTCGGGGTGCCCCATCGCCTCGAGCAGCACACGCATATGCGCCAGATCGAACTTGTGCGACGGCGTTTGCGCCAGCTCATGTCCAAGCGCAAACATGCTCGCCACTGCGTTCTCATAGCTCATTTTCAGTGTTTTAGATGCCCCGCAAGGACGGGGAGCCGCGTTCGTTAATTTTAGCGCGAGAACGCCAACATTCTGCAGGTGTATTACTGATCAGGTTTCTGGCGCTTCTTGCGGGAGCTAGTTCTGCGACCAGCGGCTCGCTTTTGCGCTCCAAACACACGGGCAAAAATCTTGTCGATGTTCTTAAGCTGCCTTTGCAAGTCAAAAGCGTATTCAATCTGCTTGCGGGGCACGCGGCTTGTGATCTCTTTGTCAGCAAGAATCTGATCGTGAAAGTTGAGGCCTTCTTTCCACGCCCGCATTGCGTGCGACTGCACCAGTCGATACGCATCCTCGCGCGACACGCCATGCTCCACGAGGTCCAGCAGGAGCTGTCCACTGAAAATCAGGCCGTGCGTGCTCTCTAAGTTCGCGCGCATGCGATCAGGATAGACAAACATAGTGTCGACAATATTGGAGGTTTTTGTGAGCAAGTAGTCCATCAGCGTGGTTGAGTCGGGCAGGATGACGCGCTCGACTGATGAGTGAGAGATGTCACGCTCATGCCACAGGGCAACGTTCTCAAAACCAGCCTGCGCGTTTGAGCGCACCACACGCGCGAGGCCGCTGATCTGCTCGCACGTCACAGGGTTGCGCTTGTGCGGCATGGCAGACGACCCCTTCTGCTTTTCGCTGAAGAACTCTTCTGCCTCGCGCACTTCGGTGCGCTGCAGGTGACGAATCTCTGTCGCGATCTTGTCTAGTGTTGACGCGACCACAGCAAGCGTCGCGAGGTAGTGCGCATGGCGATCGCGCTGGATCACCTGCGACGACACGGCTGCAGCCTTGAGCCCAAGGCGCGCGCAGATCTTCTCTTCGAGTTCAGGCCTGAGGTGCGCGAACACGCCCACAGCGCCTGAGAACTTGCCTACGCGCATATCTTCGGCGGCTGCCATGAAGCGCGCGATGTTGCGCTGCGTTTCCGAATACCAGTTCGCAATCTTGAACCCGAACGTGATGGGCTCCGCGTGGATGCCGTGCGTGCGCCCAATCATGGGTGTGTCCTTGAATTCCCATGCACGTCGCTCGAGTATTTCAGAGAGGCGCTGCAAGTCTTGCGCGATGACTTGAGACGCTTGCCGAATGAGCAGCGCTTGCGCGGTGTCGACGACGTCGTTCGAGGTCAGACCATAGTGAAACCAACGCGCGTGTGGCCCCACGATCTCGGCGACGGCTGTGGTGAAAGCGATAACGTCGTGGCGTACCTCGGCTTCGATTTCGTGGATGCGCTCGACGCGAAAATCAGCGCGCTCCTTGATCGCCTTGGCAGCATCCTTGGGGACGAGGCCTGCTTCGGCGAGCGTTTCGGTGGCGGCGACTTCGACCGCAAGCCAAGTGCGGAAGCGATTCTCATCGCTCCAGATGCGGGCCATCTCAGGACGTGTATAGCGCGGGATCACAATGGCTCCTCTGTGGGAAGTGGACAGAGGATTTTATATGCGCAGCGCGGACGCTGGCTAGCGCAGCGCAAAAGCTTTAACCACAAAGGATACGAAGGGGCACGAAGGGGAGCCGCATAGCGCACAGGGATTCACCGGGGCTTACTTATTAGCAACGCCCCCCCCCGACGATCGCGGGGTTTCTGCCGATCGTTTCATGTTATATCGCAATACGATATAATCAGGGAGTATTATCGGCACACGATACAATCGTCTGCATGAAGAGGCTTACGCTGTCGGACTATCAAGCGCTGGCGGAGTTCCGGTACCAGATCCGCAAGTTCCTGCATTTCAGCGAGGGAGCGGTGCATACGGCCGGGCTGGAACGCGGGCAGTATCAAATGATGCTGGCAATCAAAGGGATGCCAGAGGGGGTGCGTCCGCGGATTCGTGAACTCGCCGACCGGATGCAGATCCAGCATCACAGCGCGGTGGAGTTAATCAACCGGCTGGAAGCACGCGGCTATGTGCGTCGGGAGCGAGCGCAGGACGACCGGCGAGAGGTTCTGCTGCAACTCACCCCCAAGGGAGAGAAGGTTTTGGCGGAACTGGCCCTGCACCACCACGAGCAGTTGAGGAGCGCAGCGCCGAGCCTTGTTTCGGCGTTGCGGCGCGTGACGCGTGGCGGCAGGGAGAGTGCACACAAGAGAGCTGACGAAAACGAAAGTTGACGTTACAGGCGAGCTTCGCTCGTCTCGACAGCCGTGGCGGCTGTCTCTACACGAACGATGAATCGAATGATTGTGGGAACTGACGCTCCACAGAACGGAATGCTCGATGCGGCGGTCAACGGCCGTTCTTCCGCTTCTCCGGCACATCCCGCGCAATTCCGCATCGTTCTGGTCTCTTTCTTGTCCGCGGCGATCGGGTTGGTTGCTGGACTGGTCGCGTACACCCTGTACAAACTGATCGGATTTTTCACCAACCTGTTTTTCTTTCACCGACTGTCTACCGACTTTGTGAGCTTGCGTTCGTACCACCCGGGCTGGTGGGTCATTCTCATCCCGGTCGTGGGCGGATTGATTGTCGGGGTGATGGCAAAGTACGGCAGCTCAAAGATCAAGGGACATGGAATTCCGGAGGCCATGGAGGCGGTGTTAGTCAACCGCAGCCGGATCGAGCCGAAGGTAGCTCTCTTGAAGCCGATCTCGGCGGCAATTGCGATCGGAACGGGCGGGCCGTTTGGCGCGGAAGGGCCGATCATTCAGACGGGCGGGGCGCTGGGATCGCTCGTCGGACAGGTATTGCATACGACGGCGGTCGAGAGAAAGGTCCTACTAGCATGCGGTGCGGCAGCGGGCATGTCGGCAACGTTCAACACTCCCATCGCAGGCGTCATTCTTGCGATTGAACTGTTGCTGTTTGAGTTCAAGTCACGATCGTTCATTCCCTTGGTGATTGCCAGTACGTTAGCGACCGCAGTGCATATGCAACTGCTGGGGCCGGGGCCGATGTTTTCAGTGTCGGCAATGGACTTCGGCATTCCGCACGCGCTGCCGTTTTACCTGGTACTGGGACCGATCTGCGGGATCGCAGCGGTCTTGCTCAGCAAAGCCTTGTACTGGGTCGAAGACACGTTTGAGAAACTGCCCGTCGACGAATTATGGTGGCCGGCGATTGGGGCCCTGGTGTTGGGCATCATTGGATTCTTCGTGCCGCGTGTGTTTGGTGTGGGATACGACACAATTGGCGATATCCTGAACGGACAACTGGCGTGGAAATTGCTATTGATCGTCATGATCGCGAAGTTCACGGCGCTTGTGATTTCGCTTGGCTCGGGAACCTCGGGAGGCCTGCTGGCGCCGACATTCATGTGGAGCGCGGCCATGGGCGGCGTGTTTGCCATCGCGGCCAATCATGTTTTCCCAAACGCTCAATTGTCGCCCGGCGCTTTTGCGCTCGTCGCGATGGGCGCAGTTTTTGGAGCAGCTTCGCGAGCGACGTTCTCCTTCATTATTTTCGCCTTCGAGATTACTCGGGATTACAACTCCGTGTTGCCCCTCATGCTGGTGGCGGTAATCGCCGATGGAATCGCGATGCTGTTCATGCCTAAGAGTTCGATCATGACCGAGAAGCTGGCGCGGCGCGGATTGCGCGTGCACCAGGACTACGAGGCGGACGCGTTGAGCCAGGCGACCGTCAGCGAGACGATGGAGCGCGATGTTCCGGTGATCCCTGCGGAGACGAAAGTCGGAGCGCTGGCGGAGCGCATTGCTAGACATGATCCCGCCGTGGCGCGGCATGAGGCGCTCTTGATCCTGGACAAGGATGGACAACTGGCCGGGATCATCACGCGCGGCGACGTGCTGTGCGCTCTCGATAAGGACTCACTGGGATCGATGTCGGTGATGGAAGCTGGAAGCACGCACCTGGTGGTCACGTATCCGGACGAATTGGTGTCGGAGGCCGCACAGAAGATGTTACGGTTTGAGATCGGACGCATGCCGGTCGTGGCGCGTGGTGATGAACGAACGGTGCTTGGATATTTGCCACGAGCGGGAATTCTTGCGGCACGGCTCCGGCGGTTCCGCGACGAGCACGTGCTCGAGCAGGGCTGGCTTCCACGATTTCCATTCTCGCGAGTCGGCTCGGCCACGAACGGGGAATCGAAATCCTAAGTCACTGAGGGCGCTGAGAACGGGCACAGAGAAGGCGGAGCGACCGCGTTCGATCTTACTTTCCACCTTGCCCTTTTAGGCGGGATTATTATCAGGCAGCGATAATGGGAGACTTAGAAAATCGTTAACGCTGCCGATAGAACTCGCCAAAACGTTTATGTTACATTCCGAAAGTTACTCGAGCAAATTCCCACCTTTCGCAAATTTCTTGAAAATCGGCATCGTACTTCGATAAGCTCTGGCAAACTCCACACAGGCCTTTCGGTAAGGCATTTCAAGACGGCCATCAGGAGAATTGTCTTCTTTGACGTGGGCGGAAGACAGAGACCGGCATGCGGAGCCGGCAGGCGTGTCGATTTCTGCGTTCTGAATTTCGAATACATCGCGTTTCCGGAAAAGAACAGGGAGAAGGAAGTCATGGCGAAATTGTCGGTGAAGTTGGCGGGATGGTTGATCGTGGTGCTGAGCCTGGTCGGGCTGGGATTGGCTCAGGGCGGGGCGACGGGAGCCATCACTGGGACGGTACAAGATTCGAGCGGAGCGTTTGTGCCAAATGCAGAGGTGCGGATCACGAACCAGGATACGGGCGTGCTGGAGCGCACGGTGCAGACCGGCCCGGATGGCGCCTTTGTCGCGCCTCTGCTGCCGGTGGGGAAATACACGGTCACGATCAAGAGTGCAGGATTCGGCGAGGGGAAGTTTGCGGATATCGCCGTGCGCGTGACCGAGACGACGCGCATGATCGCCAAGCTCACACCGCAGTCGGTGCAGCAGAAGATAGAAGTGCAGGCGGAAGTGCAGGAAGTCGACACGAGCGATGCGACGACCGGGCAGGCGATTGACAGCACGACAATCCGGGCTCTGCCATTGGCGACACAGAACTTTCAGCAGTTGTTGACGCTGTCGACGGGGGCGCAGGGGGAGTTGAATGCGGCGTCGCAGTTGGGGCGCGGCGAGGTGCGCTTGTTTGTGAACGGGCAGCGCGAGGACAACAATAACTACCTGATCGAGGGCATCAGCGCGACGGACTACAACGTGGCCGAATTAACTACCACGCCCCTGCCGAATCCGGATGTGGTGCAGGAATTCAAGGTGCAGACGTCGTTGTATGACGCGAGCCAGGGGCGCAATGGCGGCGGGAACATCAACGCGATTCTGAAGTCGGGGAGCAATCAGTTCCACAGCGATGTGTATGAGTTCTTCCGGAATACGGTGCTCGATTCGAACGAGTACTTCCTGAAGGGCAGTGGATCGCCGCGGCCAGTGATTCAGCAGAATATTTTCGGTGGGAGCTTCAGCGGCCCTGTGAGTCCGGGCGGGAAACTGGGATTTTTCTTTGTGAATTATCAAGGAACCCGGCAAAGGAGCGGGGATTCGCCGGGCACGCTGATCAGCACCTTTGTTCCGTATGTCCCGGCGGCCGATCGCGGCACGGATGCGGTTTCGATGCAGAACCTCTCAAATGATTTCGGAGGCGTTGCAATCGACCCTGTAGCGGCTTCACTGCTGGCTTTCAAGAGTGATCAGTTTGGCGCGCCGGCGAATGGATACTTGTTTCCTCTGCCCAATGTTCCGTCAGGGACTGCAGCGGGAAGTCCGGTGCAGTTCACGGTGAGCAAGCCCGGACGATTTACGGACGACCAGTTCACGGCAAATTGGGATCATGAGTTTCGCGATTCGCGCGATTCGGTGGCCGCAAGATTCTTCTTCTCCAATCTGGACAAAGACATTCCGTTTGGCGCTGGAGGACTTCAGGCATCACTCGGGGCACCGGCGAGCGGAACGGATTTGAATTTTCCGTATCAGTTGCCGGTTCATGACCGGTTTTTCAGCATTTCAGAAACTCACGTGTTCAACGCGCGACTGGTCAATGATTTCCGATTTGGGTTAGTGCACATCAATAACAGCGGTATCAACGTGAACCCGGTAGCCGCAAACGATGTGGGCATTAATCGTCCAACCAGCAATCTGACGAGCGCGATTTACAAGTTCACGTTTGGCACTTCGGGATTCCAGTTCGGCCCGACCCCGCCGGCGAACCAGTATCAGACGCAGAACAACTACAACTTTGTCGAGAACCTGAGCTGGGTGAAAGGCGCGCACACGTTCACGTTCGGCGGGCAATTCGTCAGGGTGAATCTCAACAAGCTGTTCCCCCAAGTGTTTAACGGGCAACTTTTCTTTACGAATACCGCCAATACTGGGCTCACCGATTTTGAAAATTTCCTGAATGGGAATGTGCAGTTCAGCTTTGGTGGCGGTGGAGTGGATAACCACAAATATCGGCAGAACGATTCGGCCGTTTTCGCGCAGGATGATTGGAAGGCCACCAAGGACTTGACGGTGAACCTTGGGCTACGCACGGAATTCCTCGGAGCGTGGACGGATGGCAGTTGTCATATTGGCAATATCGAATCCGACCTGACGCTTTCGGGAACGTATCCGTTCATCTATCCCAGTTGTGTGAACAAATTGAATGTGTCCGGGTTGAGTGGCAATGCAGCGGGATCCACATTCAGAAATAGCGTCTCGACGGGGCTCGGACCGCGCGTTGGATTTGCGTGGGACGTGTTCGGGCGGCACAGCACGACGCTGCGCGGCGGATATGGAATCTACTACGTGCGCGAGGATGTGGGAGCCGTCGATCAGTTGAGCTTCCAGTCACCATTCATTCCGATCGTGTTCTTTGGCACGACTCCCGGGTTCACCTTGTCGAACTTCTTTACCGGGACCCCTGCGACCAACCCCAATGCGGTACCCCAAGCCGGGCAGTTGTCGCCTGCGTGGATTCCGTGTTTGGCAAAGTTGACGAGTTTTACTCCGAATAGTCCGACCGGGCAGGACGGTACTTACGCTTGCACTGGCGGGCCGGGCGTTAACTCAACCCAGAATCTGTTTGTGCTGGAAGTGCCACGTCGCTTCCGCGTACCAAACACGCAGCAATGGAACCTGACGCTGCAGCAGGAACTCGGACACAAATGGGTGCTGGAAGTTGGATACGTTGGAACACGCGGGATCCACCTGCGTGAGACGCGTGACGGAATCCAGTCAGTGGATGCGACCCTGCATCCGATCACGGTCACGGATACGAGCGGGACTCCGCACACGATCAGCAACAATACGTTTTCGAACGCGATCGCGCGTACGCCGACTCCCGGACTCAACGGGTACAGCGGATACCAGATCTTTGCCAACGACGCATACTCGATCTATCACTCGCTGCAAACCACGCTATCGCGGCGCTGGGGCAACAGCTACCTGCAGGGGGCGTATACATTCTCGAAGAACATTGACACGACTTCGAGCGGCAACACTGCCTTCAATACAGCTTACAACGATCAAAGCAACATCAACGCGTCGCGCGGCCTCTCGGATTTCGACCGGCGGCACCGATTGGCGGTGACCTACGTGTACGAGATACCGGCCTTCCAGCACTCCACGGGCCTGATGCATGCAGCGCTGGGTGGATGGTCGGTGAGTGGCGTGACCATCTTCCAGTCGGGGAATCCATTTTCTATTCTGGATTCCGGCGCGGGCGATGCATTCCTCGGACTCGGCAGCACTCCGCTACTGGGCGCAAACCTGGCTCCGGGAGCAACCATAGCCAGCGGCCTCACCGGCGGAAGCATTCAGAGTCGCGTGGTCAACGGATATCTGAATCCCGCCGCGTTTGAACCGGTTCCTTACTACTACTATCCCAACACCGCGCCGGGGCAGTGCAACACACCCACTGGGCCCGACCCAAGCGGCAATACTTGCGTGACTGGCTTTGGCAATCTGGGACGCAATATCTACCGGGGGCCACGGGAGCAGAACTGGGATGCGTCGCTGATCAAGAATTTCAAAATTGGCGAGCGCAACGAAGTGCGGTTCACGGCCGACTTCTTTAACATTTGGAACCATGCGAACTTCGCGAATCCAGCGGTAACGGACGTGGAAGCGGGCTCTGCGTTCGGGAAGATCGTAAACTCGACCGGCACTCCGCGGCTGATTCAGTTCTCGCTGCGGTGGTCCTTTTAGAACTTACCTCAGCCGTCATAGCCGGGAGGGAATTCCTCCCGGCTTTTCTTTCGTAAAGAGATATTGCATAGGCGCAAGCAATCTTCATTGATCGAAGAGCGCTTTCGGAAAGAGGAAGATCAAAAAGGCAGACTGAGCGGAGGAAACTATCTAGTTCGGCTTCTGCGCTTCCAGCAGCAGCGGCCGCAGCGAATCGACCGAGACGCCAAGGGTTCCACCGGAAAAGCCATCCATATAGGCGGAGTTGATGCCGATGACTTCGCCTTTGGAATTGAAAACTGGGCCGCCGCTGCCGCCGTGGGCGGTAGGGGCGTCGTAGATGAGCTTGTCGCCGACGACATCGCCGAGATGCCCGTAGGTAGCCGAGGGACGGATAAGAGACAGCGCAGCGAGTTCGCTCGCGGCGTTGATGTCATTGTGGCGATACGCCAGCCGCTCATAGATGCTGGTGGGCGACTTAGCGACCATGCCGGCAATCCCCATGGGGTAGCCGATGACCGTGACGAGTTGCCCCGGAGAACTGGGTGTCTTGGAAAGCGGCAGGATGGGCAGGCTGCGAACCGCGTCCACATCTTGAGCGCGAAGAACGGCTAAGTCAGCGGTCTTTGAGACTGACGCAGGGGACAAGGTCACGGGCGTGGGAGAGTTGGGAAAGAAGACGACCAGACTCTCGAGCATGGCGGAGGCTCCGCGCTGCATGAGAGCTTCGGACTCCGAGTCTCCATACCACGGCTCGGCGACGTGGCGGTTGGTAGCAAGAAGATGATCGCCGACCAGAAATCCGGTGCCGGAGACGCGTGCGCGGATCGCCGGCCGCTGATTCGGAAAGCCGACCTGATAGACGCCGTAAATGTATCCGATGGAAGCGCGGTAGTTGTTCAGGACCGTGGCCGGCATGGCCTGATCCTGTTTAAGTTGTTCGACCTGCCTGGTCAATTCGTGGACCTGTTTCTGCAGATCGTCTGGCGGAGCACTTTGCGCGGCCATCGGCGCGTAGTAATGGAGCATCGCCAAGGCGCCAAGCAGCATTACCACGCCCAGTATTCCCTGCAACATTTGCTGCCATGAATCGCAGACGTTGTTCGTATCCTGCTGATGAGAAGGTTGTTCGGGCGCGGAATCTGGCGGGTCGGCAATTTGGGATTCGGCCATAGCAGAAGCTCGGAGTGTTATCTTCTCGCCGGAATGGTCGCTCTGCCTACGGTACCGAAGGGGATGTACGGAGGTTACGTGAAGCTCTGCGTGGGGGGAACTCGCGTGGGGGCGGACGCATTCGTCCGCCCCGCGATGCGAAGCGAGCGCCTCCGGACGAATCCGGGGCACCACACCTTAACCTTTACACTCGTTCGAGTTCCGCGTGGGTGCGCTCGTTGACGACGTTGCCGGTATTCAGGGTCGATGCCGGTTCGAACAACAGGAACCAGCACTCGTCCTCCGCGACAGGTTTATGCTCTACGCCCCGGGGGACTACGATGAACTCCCCTTCTTCCACCCACTCGGAGTGATCGCGAAAATCCATGCGGAAACGGCCCTTCACCACCAGGAACAATTCGTCCTCATGCTCGTGGTGGTGGAAGATGAATTCGCCCTTGATCTTATCGAGCTTGACGTGTTGGCCATTGAGTTCGGCGGCGACGTAGGGCTTCCAGTACTCGGTGATTTTGGAAAATTTCTCAGCGATGTTGACCTTGTGCATGGTGGCCTCGATGAGAAAGATTCGAAACCTGGCCTATCGGTCGCAAAGAAATGGCGGAAGGACTCAGTAACGACAGACAAAACAGCCGCCAGATGCTTTCTGGCGGCTGTGGAATTGATTCTTCTCCGCGGACGAATGCGTTCGCGGCTACATGTTACATTCCGGGCGTGCCTTGATTCACGTGACCGGTATGGAGAGTGAGGCGCACACCGCGCTGATTGTTGAGCCGCGTGGTGGCATCCCAGTTGATCTCGTCGCTGCCGATGACCCCAGAGCCTCCACCCATCAGCGTGTAGCTGATGCGGCTGTCCTGGTATCCGTAGCCACTCACTGACAGCACCGTCCCGCTATTCAATACGAAGACCGGCATGCCGGGCATGCTGGCCACATTAGTCGGCACCACTGCAGCCGCTGGCGTGTAAGTAGCATAGGAGAGTTGCGCTTCGGAGTTGGCCACTGGAGAAACTGACCGAACGGCCAACTGCGGGCGAGCGGTGTTCAGCTGCGCATCGTCGTAGGACTCGCGCTGCGCATGGGTGAAGAAGTGCCAGTTCGGGCCGTAGCTCTGGGCGACCTGCGGGATCTGGACGTCATCCATCAGGCGCAAGCTGAGCTGCGTTTCGCCCTTCAGCGTGGGACGCGGGCCGCGAGCCGGAAGCATGATGACTTTCCACGGCCAGAGCGGTGGCAGCATCCACTCGATCACATCGCGGCGAGGATGTCCCTTGCCGTCGATCTTGCCCTGCTTGTCGACTTTGTAGCCGCGCGTGGAGATGACCTTCGCTTCGAGCGGGAGATCGCCCGTGGGTAAGCCAATGCGATCGAATTGAATCTTCAGATATCCCTTGCCCCAGAAGTGCCCGGGATCTTTCGCGGACTCAAGATGGCCGACGAGATAACTTCCGCGCGGGAAGGCTTGCTGACCGAAAACGGTCTGCGCGCGCAGATGGCAAAGAACAGGGTCGCCGACATCAACCGTCGCGGTGGAGAAATTCGGTTCATTGAGGGTGCATTGCAAGAGAGTACCGGCGGGCAGGACGGCGTCCCGTGCGCTGGCGCCCAGGCTGAACGTCACAACAATCAGACCCAGCACGCTTACTGCCAGGGCTGCACGAACCAGAATCGACTTCATACTCACCTCGGTCGCACACCCCAAGTTTTTAGCGGGCTCTGGCGCTGGCCCGCGTTTGTGGGTTCGGAAATCTAACCACAGGTCGAACCGAGAATCAATCAGGAAGTTCTAAATTTGTGAGGAAAGAAGCGACAGGTGGCAGCCTGCCAGGGGTGGTTGAAAACCACCACCTTGCGGTTCACTCGAACAACGAGATTCGGACCGCGAAGTCACACGAAATGTTCGTTAAGAAACAAAAGCCGCTAGCTTTTTGTTTACTGGAAAATTAGCTACTGCGCCTCTTCGCTCACGCTTTTGATTTCCGGTCGTTGAATCGGCCAGGGCGAAGAGTTCTCGACGATCGACCAATTCTGCTTGTATTGATTTCTGTACTAGGCCTAGGTTCGAGGGCGTGGGCGCCTGCCCCCGAATTTAAGAACGAGCGTAGCGATATAAGTTCGCGAAGTGTAAATTTCGCTCCCGGTTATTCCGCTATTTCAACCCCGTGCTAGAATCGCGCCCCCTGGAGGAACCCATGAATTACTTCCCTGCACGTTGGATCACAGCCGGCATTCTGTTTCTGGCTGCCACTCTCCCTCTCAGCGCGCAAGTGAATGTCACAACCTGGCACAATGACAATTCCCGGTCGGGAGCGAACACACAAGAAACATTTCTGACTCCTTCGTTCGTAAGTTCTACCAATTTTGGCGAGGTGTGGGCGGCCAGCGTGGACGGAATAGTCTACGGCCAGCTTTTGGTGCTCACCAACGTCACCATTGGCGGCGGCAAGCACAACGTTGTCTATGCCGCCAGTGAACACGACAGTTTGTACGCGCTTGACGCTGACACGGGCGCACTGTACTGGAAAAAAATCTTCATCAATCCTCCAAGTGTTACCACGGTCCCATCCAGCCAACACAGTTGCAGTGACATCACTCCAGAATTCGGAATAACCGGCACTCCCGTGATAGACCCTTCGACCGGCACGATCTATCTCGTCGCTGCGACGCTGGAGAGCGGTGTGGACGTGCAGCGCCTGCATGCCATCGACGTTGGCACAGGAGCTGAGAAATTTGGCGGACCGATCAAGATCAGTGCCACCGTGCCGAACACGGGCGTGAGCTTCGTCGCCTCCGAAGAGAATCAACGCTCCGCCCTCGCCCTCACCAATGGGCACGTCATTGTGGCATTTGCCTCGCACTGTGACGATTCCCCTTGGTGGGGTTGGCTTATGTCGTATAGCGCCAGTACGCTTGCGCTGGAGGGATTTTTTAATACCGACTATCCCGACGCCGAGGGCGGCGGAATCTGGATGAGCGGCGCTGGACCGGCCGTCGACGCGAGTGGAAATATTTATGTGGCAGCCGGAAACGGGGATTACAACGGCTCTACCGAATTCGGCGATAGCGTATTGAAATTCCCGCCTCCTCCAACAGGCGGGAAGTGGTGGGGTCCGGTTGATTGGTTCACACCTTGGAATCAAAGCACCCTGGAAGCCAATGACCTTGACGTTGGCTCAGGCGGCGTGTTGCTGTTGCCTGATCTTCCGGCAGGCCAACCTCATCAGCAACGCCTCATTCAAGCGGGAAAGTATGGCTGGATCGATGTGCTCGATCGCAACAACATGGGCAAGTACTGCTCGACCTGTAACCCGGTCGACACGAACGCAGTGCAGGAACTTCAGGGAGCCATTTCAAGCAGCGGCGTAAAAGGCGCCCCGGCGTACTGGAACGGGAAAATCTATTATGGAGCCAACAATGACTATCTTAAGGTCTTTACCTTCAACACGACGACGGGTGCGGTTTCGACCTCGGCGGTGCAGGAGTCGGCTTGGAAATTCGGTGTGCCAGGAGCCGCCGTATCGGTTTCGTCGAATGGAACCACGAATGGAATTGTCTGGGCGTTTGACAATTCGGGGATCAATGGCGGATTTCGCGGCATTTTCGCGTACGATGCGACCAATTTAAGTACGGCGCTGATTTCCTGGGAATTTGGGACACCCATCAAGTTCTCGGTTCCGACAATCGCGAATGGAAAAGTTTACTTTGCCGACCCAAACGGGCTGTTCGCATTTGGCCAGAAACCTCCGAAACCCTGGTCGGGGAGCAACTCTCAGCAAAACGTTTTGAACAACTGCGGTGTATACGACCTCTATGTGACATCTTACGTAAATCAAGCCGCTGTCGATTCACTGGAATGGCTGGCCTCAGTATCCGCGGGACCCTACGTTCAGTCGGCGACGGTTACTTCCTTTCAGGTTTCCGACAGTCAGGGCACGATTCTGTCAACCTCCGGCGGCAGCGGGACAGCGTCTCGGCTGCCCATTGGAACGCCGTCGGCTTCCGTCACGTCTAAGCTGACCTTTTCGTCTCCGCAGCCGGGCTGCACCCTGACCCTCACTGCGTATGTGGGGCTTTCCGATTAGTTTCAGGCTCGCTGCGCTCGCGGGGCGGACGAATGCGTCCGCCCCTACGCGAGCTAGCGCGCTGGGGCCGGCTGCGGCGACGACGTGCTCGGACTGGAGAAATTCACTTTCGGGGCTTGTCGCGCACCTTCGGACGCGGTGAAGTAGGCCTCGTTGGGTTTGAAGCCCGCCCATCCCGCAAAAATGTTGTGCGGGAATTGCTGGACGTAAGTGTTGTAGTCCTGCAGCGTATCGTTGTAACGCTTGCGTTCCACGGCGATGCGGTTTTCGGTGCCGGCGAGTTCGTCCTGCAGGCGCAGGAAATTTTCGTTCGATTTCAGTTGTGGGTAGTTTTCGACCACCAGCAGCAGGCGGCCAATCGCACCGTCGAGTTGATTATTGGCGGCGATCTTTTCTTGAGGGTTTCCGGCCGAGAGCAGGGCCGAGCGCGCTTTGGCGATATCGCCGAATACAGTCTGCTCCTGCTGGGCGTAGCCTTTCACCGTCTCCACCAGGTTTGGGATCAGGTCGGCGCGGCGTTGCAGAACGATGTCCACCTGAGACCATGCAGCCTTCACGGACTCATTCTTCGTAACAAGAGTATTGCGGGTGCTCACGTATTGACCGAAGAACATGAGCGCGATGAGTCCGAAGATGACAACGAGCACGACCACTGCGATCAATCCTTTGCCCATACTTGCTCCTTTTATGTAATGCTCATTTGGTTGCCGGGACTTCTGAATCAGGCGCCGCATCCACCGCGGATGCGACTCTTTCGATCGCCGCCAGATACCGGGCGCAGATGTCTTTCACGTTCAATCCTTTCGGATTCAACTTTCTCTCGCGAACCTGAAGGGCCTGCTGCATCGCCGAAGCATCGAACTGCAACTGCTTCGCCAGCTCCTCGACCGCTTCGTGACGCCCACGGGAGCTTCCTCCGAGCACCATGAGGGCATGTCGGAAGAGCGTTCCGAACGATGGCAGCGAATGCAGCACCACGCCCCACAGGCGGGAATCGTTATCCCCAGCCATCAAGACATGTTGCCGCAACAGCACCAGCTTCTCGCGAAGTTCATATTCCACCTGCACGCGGTGGAGACGATTCGAGATCTGGAGATTCTGCACAACGTCATCGCCAAACAGGACGCGATGATGCTGCACCATGTCGATTAGCTCGATCGTAAAAACATCCGTGGATCGCTCCAGTTCCTGACGTGTCATGCAGAGCGGTGGGGGCTGTTTCTGGTTGTTCCACCATTTCACGGCCGGCGCGAGAGCTTGGAGAGCGGCAAAAGAAGTATCGCGTAGAACGCAGAAGAGGTTCAGATCCGAGAGGCCTTCGTGGAACTCGCCGGACACCGCCGAACCAAAGAGAATAATGGCTTCCATGTTTGAACCGGATGCGGCACGTACGCGAGTCACGAATTCGTTGAGTTTGTTTTCTGGAACCATCTGCTTCCTTACAGCCGGGCTGCGTTCCCACAGATTTTGTTTACGCCCGGATCAATCGTTTGCCAGTCAAGCGGCTCGTCGCCCGATGCTCTCTGCTACCAGCTGCTACTCGCTCCACCGCCGCCAGAGCTTCCGCCGCCAAAGCCTCCAAAACCGCCACCT
>Ga0209698_10000632_pt1 | contig 40165 bp, 38 predicted proteins | sample LitLauG_LLR_2012_FD_187203 | JGI IMG/M metagenome (GOLD analysis project Ga0209698, IMG submission 187203) | Freshwater sediment microbial communities from Pennsylvania, USA - Little Laurel Run_MetaG_LLR_2012 (SPAdes) (version 2) | ecosystem: Environmental > Aquatic > Freshwater > Creek >... | reverse complement strand
CCGTCAGGGCTTCTCGTCCTCTCGGGCGATTACACACGTGATCAGGTACTTCGATGGTCGGGCTGCCGGGATTTGAACCCGGGACCTCTTGACCCCCAGTCAAGCGCGCTAACCAAGCTGCGCCACAGCCCGCGAGCCCGTGATCCTACCCGACCGGCTCGGAGGGTCGATCTGGGCTCACTGTGCAGGTGGGGCTGACATGTGCGGCTGCGCCGGATTGGTGAGCCACGCACGCGCTTCGCACAGCCGCACGATGGTCTCACCAGTCGCCTTGGCGGCGATCGCATCGATGATTCGCTGGTCCAAGGCGTCAATCAGGTCTTGAACGTCCACGGACACCGCCCTTTCGCAAGGTCCCACAGGCGGACCATGGGAGATGATTGCAGCAGATCCGCCGACACACCAACTTTTCCGTCCCCGAGATACTCACCCTCCGGCCGCCGCTGCGAGGACCTCGACGTGCGCGCCCTCCGGCAGCGACGTCGTGGGCCAGGAGGATCGTGGGACCACGTCGCGATTCACCGACACCGCGACCCCCTTGGTCGAGGCGAGGAGCGATTCGACCACGTCCTGCACAGTTGCGTCGTCCCGGATCGACACTGGGGTGCCGTTGAGCCAGATCTGCATCATGCGTTGGCGAGTCGTGCCGCCCTCGCGCCCGCAAGGGGTGCCAGCAGGATCCCGTTTCGATAGTGGCCGAGCGCTGCAGTGAAGCGAGCATCCGACAGCGAGGCGACGAATGGCACGTGGTCCTCGCTCGCCGGCCGGAGTCCAACGGACGCCTCTTCGAACGGCAGTTCGTCGACGCCGGGGAAGATCTCGCGAGCGGCCTCGAGGAGCCGGAAGACGCCGCCCGAGGGCGACACCAACTCGAATCCGCGCTCCTCAGCTGTCGCGCCGATGACCAGGGAGCCATCCTCACGTGGAACCAGGTAGCAGTGTGCGCCTCGGACCACCGCTCGCACCGTCCGCCTCGGCACTGCGACACCCGTTGCCGGCGAAAGTCGCAGCGTCGTTCCGCGCACAGGACGAACCCTGGGGATGCCGAGGCCCTCGAGGCCGGTCGGCAGGGGAGCGGCGCCCGTCGCCAGCACGCACCGGTCCGCCTTCACGCTGCCGTGGTGCTCAAGCGCGAGCTCGACGCCCTCTGCAGCGACAGAAACCTGGAGGCAGCGATCCTCAATCAAGCTCACCCCGCGAGCCTTCAGCGCCTCGAGGAGCGCACCGACGAACAAGCGATTGTCGACCCGGTCGTCTTGGGGCAGGAGCCACCCTCCGTGCACCCCTCCGGCCAGCGACGGCTCCATCGCCTGGAGGTCGGACGCGGTCAAGGGTTCGATCTTGGCCCCCGCGTCAAGCAGCATCCGCGCCGTTCTGGCTACGTCGCGGACGTCGCTCGGTGAGGCTCCTACCAGCACGGAACTGGACCTCTCAAAGCCCATCTCGACGCCGCTCGCGGCGCTCAGCCGCGCTGCGAACGCAGGCCAGATTCGCGCCGCTTCTCGAAGGTCGTCGAGCAGCGGCTCCTCGCCCGGCGCGATCTCCGCGGCCGGCGACAACATGCCCGCCGCCGCCCACGAGGCGCCCCTGCCGGGTGCCGGATCCACGAGGGTGCAGTGGGCACCAAGCTCCGACAGCTCGAAGGCGGTCGTGAGCCCAATGACACCACCACCGATGACCGCGACCGCGAGTGGGGCAGCGTCGGACACGCGTCGAGCCTATGTCTGCGGCCGGGGAGGGCCCTTCGGGTAGTCTCTGTGCGGGCCAGCGTCGTCCCTGCGAGAGGAGCAGAGTGACGACGCGAGCGACCACCCCCCTTTACGACCCCCGCTTGGACCACGACGCCTGCGGCGTCGGTGTGGTCGCGGACCTCCGCGGAGATCGCAACGACCAGGTCGTCGACCTCGCCCTCACCGTCGTGGAGCACCTCGAGCACCGGGGTGCGTCGGGAGCCGAGGCGGACAGCGGCGACGGCGCGGGGATCTTGCTCGCGATGCCCGACGCACTCTTGCGCGCGCGCTTCGCGGATCTCGGCGTCCAGCTGCCTGGGGCGGGCCAGTACGCGTGCGGGTTGATCATGGTCGATCCCGCCAGGGGCTCGACAGAGGACGTCACGACCGCCATCGCCACCCTCGCCGCGACGCTCGGGCTTCGCCTCCTGGGCGAACGCGTCGTGCCCACAGACGACGCCGGGCTCGGTCGAACGGCCCGTGGATCCCAACCGGTCTTCTTGCAGGTCGCCCTCTCGGCGACGACTCGCCTCGCCGACGACCTGGACCTCGACCGCCGCGCCTACGTTCTGCGCCGGCGCCTCGAGCGCGATGCAGCGGGCGCCTACGTCTGCTCCCTCTCCTCGAGGACGCTCGTCTACAAGGGGATGCTGACGGCCCTGCAGCTGCGCGGCTACTTCGAGGATCTGACCGATCCGCTGATCGCGACGTCGCACGCGATCGTGCACTCGAGGTTCTCCACGAACACGCTGCCGCGCTGGCCGCTGGCACATCCGTTCCGCTACCTCGCGCACAACGGTGAGATCAACACCGTCACGGGCAATCGCAACTGGATGAGGGCTCGCGAGGCCACCCTCGAGAGCGAGCTGTTCGGCGACTCGATGAGCGATCTCGTGCCCGTGTGCACGCCGGGCGCGAGCGACAGCGCGTCGCTCGACGAGGTGGTCGAGCTGCTGCACCTCGCCGGCAGGTCGCTACCGCACGCGGTGCTCATGACCGTGCCGGCGGCCTGGGAGCACCACAGCGAGATGCCCGCCGCCCACCGGGACTTCTATGCCTTCCATGCGTCGCTCATGGAGCCCTGGGACGGGCCTGCGTCCGTCACGTTCTCCGACGGCCGCCTCGTCGGCGCGGTCCTCGACCGCAACGGACTCCGCCCGGCGAGGTGGTGGTCGACTACCGACGGCCTCGTGGTCCTCGCGAGCGAGGTGGGCGTGCTGCCAATCGAGCCCGAGCGTGTCGCTGCGAAGGGCCGGGTGGCGCCGGGGCGGATGTTCCTCGTCGACACCCTCGAGGGCAGAATCGTCGAGGACGCCGAGGTGCGCGCGACGCTCGCGGGCGAGGCACCCTACGGCGAGTGGCTGCGCGAGAACCTCGTCAGGTTCGATCAGCTCCCGGACCGCACGATGCTCGTGCCGCGCCACGAGACCCTCGTGACCCAGCAACGGCTCCACGGCTACTCCGAAGAGGAGCTCGACGTCGTGCTCGCGCCGGCGTCGCGACGAGGCGAGGAGGCCGTCGGCTCGATGGGCTCGGACACGCCCGTGGCCGTCCTGTCCGCGCGGCCCCGGCGACTCTCGCAGTACTTCTCCCAGCTGTTCGCCCAGGTGACGAATCCCCCGCTCGACGCGATCCGCGAACAGCTCGTGACCTCGATGTCCGACACGATCGGACCCGAGCACAACCTCCTCGAGCCCGGGCCGCACAGCTGCCGACTGGTGGCCCTCGACACCCCCGTGCTCTCCACGACCCAGCTCGCCAAGCTGCGGTACCTCAACGAGCACGGCGAGACGCCGGGCTTCCGCGCCTTCGCCGTCGACGGGCTGTTCAGCGTCGACGACGACCCGAGTGCCCCGAGCCCTGGCGAGCGCCTCGGCGCGGCCGTCGCCCGGTGCTGCGCGGCCGTCGACGAGGCGATCTCCCAGGGTGCCAACGTGCTGATCCTCTCGGACCGCAACGCCGACGCGCGACTCGCACCGGTCCCGTCGCTGCTGCTCACGGCCTCCGTGCACCACCACCTCACGAGGACACGCCAGAGGACCCGGGCCAGCCTCGTCGTGGAGTGCGCCGACGCGCGCGACGTGCACGACCTCGCGCTGCTCATCGGGTACGGCGCGAGCGCCGTGTACCCCTACCTCGCACTCGACTCGGTGGCCGACCTGGCTCGCGAAGGGGTGCTCGAGGCGGACCCCACGGAGGCCCAGGACCGATGGCGAGCGGCGATGACCAAGGGCATCAGGAAGGTGATGTCCAAGATGGGGGTCTCGACGATCGCGTCGTACCGCGGCGCCCAGCTCTTCGAGGCGATCGGGCTGTCGAGCTCGCTCGTTGACGCGCACTTCACAGGGACGCCGACGCGCCTTGGGGGCATCGGCCTCGACGAGCTCGCCCGCGACGTGCTCGAGCGCCATCGCACGGCCTACCCCTCGCGCCCCTCCGCGCGGGCACACCGTCGCCTCGAGGTCGGCGGCCATCACCAGTGGCGCCGCGAGGGCGAGGTGCACCTCATGACGCCGACCGCGGTGTACCTGCTCCAGCACGCCACGCGGGCCGGGAAGCGCGAGGTCTTCGACCGCTACACCGCCGAGGTCGACGACCAGTCCGCGCGCCTGCTCACGCTGCGCGGCCTCCTTGGGCTCCGCGTCGCCGACGCACCGCTCCGCCTCGAGGACGTCGAGACGGAGGCACAGCTCTTCACCAGGTTCGCGACCGGCGCGATGTCCTACGGATCGATCTCCCAGGAGGCCCACGAGACCATCGCGATCGCGATGAACCGCCTCGGGGGCAAGTCGAACACCGGAGAAGGCGGCGAGGACGAGGTGCGATCGATCCCCGACGCCAACGGGGACTCGCGGCGCAGTCGCATACGGCAGGTCGCCTCGGCGCGCTTCGGCGTCACCTCCAAGTACCTCCTCGACGCCGACGAGCTGCAGATCAAGATCTCCCAGGGCGCCAAGCCTGGCGAGGGGGGCCAGCTGCCCGCGGCCAAGGTGCATCCCTGGATCGCCGCGACCCGGCACTCGACGCCGGGCGTCGAGCTGATCTCCCCGCCGCCGCACCACGACATCTACTCGATCGAGGACCTCGCACAGCTCATCTACGACCTTCGCCAGGCAAATGCGAGCGCGAGGATCAGCGTGAAGCTCGTCAGCGAGGTCGGGATCGGCACCGTCGCGGCCGGCGTGGTCAAGGCCGGCGCGGACCTCATCGTCATCAGCGGGCACGACGGGGGGACCGGCGCAGCCCCGCTCACCTCGATCAACCACGCCGGTGCGCCCTGGGAGCTCGGGCTCGCCGAGACCCACCAGACCCTCGTGGCGAACGGGCTCCGCGAGCGCGTCGTGCTCCAGGTCGACGGCCAGCTGCGAACGGGACGGGACGTGGTGGTCGCGGCCCTCCTCGGCGCCGAGGAGTTCGGGTTCGCCACCGCGCCGCTCGTCGCGACGGGCTGCGTGATGATGCGCGTCTGCCACCTCGACACCTGCCCGGTCGGGATCGCGACGCAGCGCCCCGAGCTGCGCAAGCGGTTCACGGGGCGACCAGAGCACGTGACGTCGTTCTTCGGCTTCCTCGCCACCCAGGTGCGCGAGCTGCTCGCCTCGCTGGGACTCGCCAGCATCGACGAGGCCGTCGGGCGGGCGGACCTGCTCGAGGCGCGCTACCCCGACGGACACCCCAAGGCCGCCACCTTGGACCTCTCGCACCTGCTCGCTGCCAACCCCCTCGGGCGCACCTCGGGGCGCCCGGCACCGCGCGTGCGGCCGCGCACCCTCGACGACGACGTCGCCGAGGAGCTGGGTCCCCGGCTCGCCACCGGGACGCCGTCGGTCGCGCAGCGGCGCATCGCCAACACCGACCGGGCCATCGGCACGCACCTCGGCGCGCTCGTGACGGCCGCCTCGGCCGCGGGCTTCGACGACGACACGCTGACGCTGCGCCTCACGGGGTCCGCGGGCCAGAGCCTCGGCGCCTTCGTGCCCCGGGGGGTGACCATCGAGCTCGAGGGGGACGCCAACGACTACGTCGGCAAGGGGCTGAGCGGCGGCCGCATCGTGCTGCGACCACCGCTGCTGAGCAGCTTCGACCCCTCGCGCACCGTGATCGCGGGCAACGTCCTCGCCTACGGCGCGACGGCCGGGGAGATCCTCGTGCGCGGCGTCGTGGGGGAGCGCTGCTGCGTGCGCAACTCGGGTGCCACGGTGCTGACCGAGGGTGTGGGCGACCACGGGTGCGAGTACATGACGGGGGGCCGCGCGGTCGTGCTCGGCGCGATCGGGCGCAACTTCGCCGCGGGGATGTCCGGTGGCATCGCGTACCTCTACGACCCCGACGGCACGTCCGCGAGGCGCTGCAACACCTCGAGCGTCGAGCTCGAGCACCTCGACGCCCTCGATGACGAGTGGCTCGTCGAGCTGCTCGCCCGCCACGCCGCCGCGACCGGCTCGCAGCTCGCCGCCGAGCTGCTGTCGACCTGGCGCGAGGCGCGGCTTCGCTTCGTGGCGGTCGTGCCGCACGGCTGGCGCGAGGCGGCGGCCGCGGCGCACTCCGACGCGCTGCTCGCGGTGGCAGGAGCTGGCGGTGCGTAGCCCCACCGGCTTCCTCGAGCACCCCCGGGAGCTTCCCGCGCGGCGGCGCGTCGAGCTGCGCCTGCGCGACCAGCGCGACGTCTACGAGGCCGTCGCGCCCGAGTTGCTCGACGCGCAGTCCGCGCGCTGCATGGACTGCGGCGTGCCCTTCTGCCATGCGGGCTGCCCGCTCGGGAACCTCATCCCCGAGTGGAACGGCCTCGTGGCCGACCACCGGCTCCCCGAGGCGATCGAGCGACTCCACGCGACCAACAACTTCCCCGAGGTGACCGGGGCGATCTGCCCGGCGCCGTGCGAGGCCGCCTGCGTGCTCGGCATCGCCGACGAGCCGGTGACCATCGAGCGCATCGAGCTCGAGATCGCGACGAGGGCCTTCGAGGCCGGGCTGGTCGTTCCGGTCATCGCCTCGGTGCGCACCGGTCGGCGCGTCGCGGTCGTCGGCTCGGGGCCTGCGGGGCTCGCGTGCGCCCAGCAGCTGTGCCGCGCGGGCCACGAGGTCGTTGTCTTCGAGCGCGCCGAGCGCCCCGGCGGCCTCCTGCGCTACGGGATCCCCCCGTTCAAGCTCGACAAGTCCGTGCTGGACCGCCGGCTCGAGCAGCTCGCCGCGGAGGGCGTCGAGTTCCGCTGCGGTGTCCACGTCGGCACCCCCGGCGAGGACCACCGCGCCGCGAGCGACGGGCTCAAAGTCGTGTCGAGCTCGTCGCTGCGCGCGCAGTTCGATGCCGTCGTCATCGCGACCGGCGCGACCGTCCCGCGGCGGCTCGCGGTCCCGGGGGCCGAGCTCGACGGCGTCGTCGTCGCCCTCGAGCTGCTGCGCGGCGCCGAGCTCGCCCGCGAGGGTCGCCTCGAGCGCCCGTGGGTCAGCGCACAGGGCAAGCACGTCGTGATCATCGGGGGCGGCGACACCGGCTCGGACTGCCTCGGGACCTCGCTGCGCCAGGGTGCGGCCTCGGTCACCCAGCTCGAGATCCTTCCTGCGCCGCCGGTAGCTCGGCCGCCCGAGACCCCGTGGCCGACGTACCCGGCGATCCTTCGGACGTCGAGCTCACAGGAAGAAGGTGGCGACCGCCACTTCGCGACCGCGACGGTGAGCATCCTCGACCGCGGGGACGGCACCGTCGGCGCGCTGGAGGTCACCGACGCGGGTGACGACGCGGCCCCCACCTCGCAGATCGCCGCGGACCTCGTGGTGCTCGCGATGGGGTTCCTCGGGCCCGAGCACGCGGGGCTGCTCGAGGACCTCGGCTGCGAGCGGACCGCGGCGGGGACCGTCGCGGTCGACGGCGCCTTCGCGACGACGACGCCCGGGGTCTTTGCCTGCGGCGACGCGGTGCGCGGCCAGAGCCTCGTCGTCTGGGCGATCGCCGAGGGGCGCAGTGCCGCGAGCGCCGTGGACCGGTTCCTCATGGGCGAGGACGTGCTGCCCGCACCGGTCACCCCTAGCGACCGCCCGCTGCGCTGAGGGTCCGCGCGCCGCGCGAAGTTCCCGTTTGACGGGGCCGTGCGGGGGTACGCTCCGATCGAGGCAGTTGCTCTGGTCCTTGAGGGGGTGACCGTGGCGGTGCCAGCGACACAGTCCGAGGGCGTCGGCACCCCGGGCGGGCGCACGCGCCGGTGGCCGACGGTGATCACGTCCCTGGGCGTGGCGATCGCGCTGTGCCTGACCGCGGTGCTGTTCGTCCGCGACCGCCAGAACGCCGCCGCGGCGTCGCCGGCCGCCTCCAACGCCGCGCGCGACGAGGTCGCCGTGGCGACCCTCCTCGGCGTCTCTCGCTCCTTGGTCGTCGCCCACGACCTCGAGCTCCGTGGGATCCTCGGGATGCGCGAGATCAGCCTCGTCGGCTTCCGCGCCGCGGTCGTCGGACCGCTCGGCGGCTCGCTGTTCACGGCCCCGGGCGCGTGGACCCTGGCGTTCGGCGGGGGATGGGCGTGCCTGCACTTCGCGACGCTCGACGCGCGGCGCGTGGCGCTCGAGGTGCTCCGCGGCGTGTGCCCCGGCACCCCCATCGAGTCCACCCCGGGTGTCTCGACCGCCGAGCTGCGCGTCGCGCTGCGCCACGCCGCCCAGCTCCAGCGCGCGGCGCTCGACGCCGCGTTCGTCTCGGTCGCCCTGACCGTGGGCGCCCGCCACGCGCCGGCGCCCTACTCGCTGCCCACCCTTGCCTCGTCGATCGGACGGCTCCCGCACGCCCGCTTCCGATCCGAGATCGGCCTGGGCGGCGTCACGATCTTCGAGCACGGCTCGGCCGCGTGCCTCGAGCCGTCGGCGGGCGCGCGGACCGTGCGCGTCGCCCTCGGGCCCTGCACCCTGTAGCCCCTCGCCGCCGGTCGATAGCATCGCGCCGAGGGAGGCGACCATGCGAAGCACCATGCAGGAAGGTCCGCTGCTGATCAGCGGGCTCGTGCGCCACGGCGCGTGGCTCTACGCGGACAAGCAGATCATCACCTGCGAGACCGACGGCTACCGCTCGGCGAGCTTCGCAGAGGTCGTCGAGCGGGCCGAGCGGCTCGCCAAGGCGCTGCGGCACCTCGGTGTCGGCGAGGGCGACCGGGTCGGCACCTTCTGCTGGAACAACCAGGAGCACCTCGAGGCCTACTGGGCCGTCCCGTCGATGGGCGCGGTGCTGCACACCTTGAACATCCGCCTGTTCCCCGAGCAGCTCGCCTACGTGATCAACCACGCCGGCGACAAGGTGATCATCGTCGACGCGTCGCTGATCCCGCTGCTCGCCCGCATCCGCGCCGAGCTCACCACGGTCGAGACGATCATCGTGCGCGGCACGGGCGACGCCGAGCTGCTCGGCCCCACGCTGGACTACGACGAGCTGCTCGCGAGCGAGGAGCCCGGCTTCGACTGGCCCGACCTCGACGAGCGCGCCGCGGCGGCGATGTGCTACACCTCGGGGACCACGGGCAATCCCAAGGGCGTCGTGTACTCGCACCGCTCGACGTACCTGCACTCGATGGCCTCGACGTCGGCGAACGGGCTCGGGTTCAACGAGGCCGACCGGTGCCTTCTGATCGTGCCGATGTTCCACGCGAACGGGTGGGGCGCGCCGTACACCGCGCTGCTCGCGGGCGCCGAGATGGTGATGCCCCAGCACCTGCTCCAGGGCGCGCCGCTGCTCAAGATCATCGCGGACACGAGGCCCACGATGGCCCTGGGCGTCCCGACCATCTGGAACGACCTGCTGCACGCCTCCGAGGGCCAGCAGGCCGACCTCTCCTCCTTGCGCGGCGTGCTCGCGGGCGGCTCGGCGGTCCCGCGCGCGCTCATCGAGGCCTTCCAGTCGCGCTTCGGCGTCGGGATGATCCAGGGCTGGGGCATGACCGAGACGAGCCCGCTCGGTGCGGTCGCGATCCCCCCGGCGGGCACGCCCGAGGACCACCAGCTCGAGTACCGGGTCAAGGCCGGGCGCGTCGTGGCGGGCGTCGAGATCCGCATCTGCGACGACGACGGCACCGTGCTCGACAAAGACGGCGAGTCCGTCGGGGAGTTCGAGGTCCGCGGGCCGTGGATCACCGCGTCGTACTACGCCTCGGACGACCCCGAGAAGTTCCATGACGGCTGGCTGCGAACCGGCGACGTCGGCTCCCTCGACCACGAGGGGTTCATGACGATCTCGGACCGGACCAAGGACGTGATCAAGTCCGGCGGCGAGTGGATCAGCTCGGTGGAGCTCGAGAACGAGGTGATGGCGCACCCCGGGGTCTTCGAGGCCGCCGTCATCGCGATCCCCGACGACCGCTGGGACGAGCGCCCGCTCGTGTGCGTCGTGGCCAAGCCCGGCGCTGCGCCCCCGACGCCGACCGAGCTCGTCGAGTTCCTCGCGCCGAGGGTCGCCAGGTGGTGGCTTCCCGACAAGTGGGCCTTCATCGACGCCGTGCCGCGGACCTCGGTGGGCAAGTTCGACAAGAAGGTGCTGCGCGCCCAGTACGCCAAGGGCGAGCTCGACGTGGTCCACCACGACCACCACCGCGACGCGTGAGCCGACCTGAGGACCTCGAGGAGCTCGCCGCCGAGGCCGACGCGCTGGCCGAGCGCGCCGCGGACCGGGCGCTGGACCTGCTGCGTGCCGCGATGTCCACCGGCCCCAAGGGCCCCGAGGCGACCGCCGAGAAGGTCGTCACCCGCGCGCGGCGCTCCCTCGAGAAGGCCGCCGTGCTCCTGCGCAGCGTCGACCTCGACGCCGAGCGGACCTAGGCCCCGCCGAGCTCGCGGCGCACGAAGCTCGCCCGCCCGAGCGACCACATCGCCGCGGCCGCCGCGAGCACGAGGAGCCCGCGGACCCAGAAGGTGCCGGCGAGCGGCAGGGGAGGGACGTGGGTGAACGGCGAGAGGTCGACCACCCAGTGCGGGAGCCCGAGGAACGGGCCGAGCACCGAGACCATCGCGCACCACACGACGGCCCCCCAGGCGAGCACGCCGGCACGCCGCGTCGCGCCGACCGCGAGGACCGCGACCGCGATGACCGCGATGACCGCCGGCACGCACACGAGGCCCGCCTCGATGCCCTTGGCGAGCGCACCGGGGGTCCGATCGACGACGAGGCGACCCACGCCGAGTCCGAGGCCCCACGCGACGGTGCCCACCACGCCCGCGAACAGCGCCGTGGCGCAGTAGCCGTCGATGATCGCGCGGCGCGGGGCGCCGGCGGCCGCCAGGACCGTGACGCGCCCGCGGGTCTCCTCGCTGTGGAGCCGCAGCACCAAGGACACCGCCCAGGCCGCCATGGCGACACCCCCGTAGATCGCCATCGTCGTGGTGAAGGCGTCCTTGAGCACGTGGGTCCCGCCGAGGCGCTCGATCTCGTGCTCGAAGACCGGACTCGACTTGACGAAGCTGTCGAACAGCCCGACGATGCTCCCGGCCAGCACGGCGTAGGCGAATCCCGCCACCATCGTCACGGTGATCGCCACGTGCTCGAGGCGCCAGGCGAGCCCGAGCGGGCCGCGACCGAGGCGCCGCGAGACCGCGGTCCGCTCGACGAGGAGCCCACGGCCGTGCTCGCGGCCCGAGGCGATGCGCACCGCCACGGCGCCGCCGACGACGCCGACGACCAGAGAAAGCAGCAGCGTGGCGGGGTCCAGCGCGTCGAAGGCCCGGAGCCGCTCCACCCACGCGATCGGGCTCAGCCAGGCGATCCACGACACCCACGGCGAGCTCACCAGTTCCCCGACGGCGCGCACGAGGAACGCCAGCGCGATCACCCCCGCCGCGATGCCGTTCGCCGCCTTCGACGTCGCCGCGACCTGCGCGATCAGCGCCGCGATCGAGCCGAAGCACCACGCGCAGAGCCCGATCGAGAGTGCGAACAGGACCGAGTCGAGCGGCCGCTGGGCGAGGGCGAGGAGCGCGACGGCGACCACCGCTGCCGCGGCCGCGTCCATCGCGGCGGCATCGAGCAGGCCCGACAGCGTCGCGGCGCCCCTTCCGACCGGTGCAGCCGCGAGGAGGGCCCCGCGGCCGCGCTGCTCTTCCCCGCGGGTGCGCGCCACGACGAGGAACGTCGTGGCGAGCCCGAGGATGATCGAGATGATCGACCCCATGCGCCACGCGATCAGCCCGCCGGTCGTCGACGCGTCGTAGAGCGGGCCGAGGATCGCGCGCAGCACCGCGGAGTTCGCGAGCGGCGCGAGCGCCGCTCGCGACTTGGCGGTCGGGTAGAGCCGGTTGAACGCGATGCCGACGACGACGACGAAGCCGCCGCACGACAGCGCCCACGCGAGCGATCGGCGCCGGTCGACGCGCAGCGCGAACCCGGTCAGCCGCGACGTGCCGGCGACGGCGCTCACGGCGAGCCCGGGGCCTGCTCGGTCGTGTAGCGGCTGAGGAAGATCGACTCGAGCGACGGCGGGTGGCACTCCAGGACGACGACGCCCGCGTGGTGCAGCGCACCCACGAGCCCGTCGAGGTGCGCCGCCTCGACGTCGCAGCGAAGCGACGTGCCCGCCGAGGTCACGCTCGAGAGGCCCTCGAGCTCGCCGAGCCCCTCGATCGGCCGGACGGTCTCGGCGTGGACCGTGATCCTCGCGAGGTGGCGAAGCGACTCGATCGTCCCCGCCTCGACAGTCCGGCCCTCGCGCAGGATCGTGACGCGGTCGCAGACCTCCTCGACCTCGGAGAGCACGTGGCTCGACAGCAGCACCGTCGCGCCACGTCCCCGGAGCACGACGAGCTCCTTGCGGAAGACCTCCACCATCAGCGGGTCGAGCCCGTCGGTGGGCTCATCGAACAAGAACAGCTCCGCGCCGCTCGCGAGCGCGGCGACGAGCGCCACCTTCTGGCGGTTGCCCTTCGAGTACGTCGAGACCCGGCGCGAGGTGTCGAGCTCGAAGCGCTCGATGAGCCCCGACTGGTTCTGCTCGTCGATCCCGCCGCGCAGGCCGCCGAGGAACTCGAGGGTCTCTTGACCCGTGAGTGCACCCCACAGGTCGACCTCGCCGGGGACGAACGCCAGTCGCCGATGCAGCGCGGTCGCGTCCTCCCAGGGGTCCAGTCCCAGCACCCTCGCGGCGCCGCCGTCCGCGCGGGCCATGCCGAGCAGGATGCGGATGGTCGTCGTCTTCCCGGCCCCGTTCGGTCCCAAGAACCCGTGGACCTCGCCGGGGGCGACGGACAGGTCGAGCCCTTCGAGCGCGACGACCGAGCCGAACCGCTTCGTCAGCCCGGAGACCTCGATCACGCCCATGGGTGCAACCTACCCTCGTCGCACGACGCCCTAGTACTCGTTGAGCGCGTCGATGAGCGCCCGCAGCCTCGCGTAGCTGCGCTTGTCGAATCGCAGCGCGACGCGACCGAGGTCGAGGTGCTGGTGCGCAGAGCGCTCCGGTGGCAGCGGGTCCGTGGCGCGGATGCGCCCGCTCACCACGATGTCGGCGAACTGCTCGGACAGCGACGCGAGCGCCTCGTCGTCCGGCGTGCGCTGCACGCGCAGCACCAGGAGGTCGCCGACCCAGCGCGCGGAGTGGTAGTTCGCGTAGTAGTGCTGGATCTCCGCGTTGGCCTCGTCGATCGAGGTGACGATGCGCAGGAACGCCATGTCCGGCGCGCTCACGTAGCCGCGCGAGACGACCTCTTCTTCGACGAAGCGCAGCCATGCGTGCCAGAAGCCCCCGCCGGGCGTCTCGACGAGCACGACGGGCGCGGGCTCGGCCTTGCCGGTCTGCAGCAGCGTGAGCAGCTCGAAGCACTCGTCGAGGGTCCCGAAGCCCCCGGGCAGCACGACGTAGGCATGGGACTCCTTGATGAGCATGAGCTTGCGCGTGAAGAAGTACCGCATCTCGACGAGCTTGGGGTCCTGGGCGATGAACGAGTTCGCGCCCTGCTCCTGGGGGAGCCGTATGTTCACGCCGAAGGACTTCTCGCGCCCCGCACCCTCGCTGCCCGCCGCCATGATCCCCGGGCCCGCGCCCGTGACGATCATCCACCCCTCGTCGGCGAGTCGGTGCGCGAGGTCGCGGGCCAGCACGTAGATCGGGTCGTCCGGTGCGGTGCGCGCCGAGCCGAACATCGTGACCTTGCGGACCTCTCGCCAAGGTCGGAAGACCTCGAAGGCCTCCGCCATCTCCTTGATCGCCGTGTCGACGATCTTGAGGTCCAGCAGGTCGCTGTCGACCCGTGCGAGCCCGACGACGGACTCGAGCATCGACACGACCAGGTCCCGCTGCTGGCGCGAGAGCCCGGCGCCCTCGACGAGGTCGTCCACCGCCTTGCGGTACGGGGCGTCGTCGATCACGACGCCACCGCGTACAGCGTCGTGCGCTGGCGCAGGCTGCGTCCGAGCGGGGCGACGATGGCCTCGAGCTCCTCGCGTCCCATCCGCTGGCCGTGCGCGGCGCCCGCGGCCCTCGAGATGTTCTCGTCCATCAGCGTGCCGCCCACGTCGTTCGCGCCGGCACGCAGCACCTGGCGGGACCCCTCGGCGCCGAGCTTGACCCAGGACACCTGGACGTTGTCGATCAGGCCGTCGTAGGCCAGGCGACCGACGGCGTGCATGAGCAGGACCTCTCGGAACGTCGGGCCCTTGCGAGCCCTGCCCTGCAGGTACAGCGGCGTCGCCATGTGCACGAAGGGCAGCGGCACGAACTCGGTGAAGCCCCCCGTGCGCGTCTGCAGCTCTCGGGTCGAGAGCAGGTGCCGCGCCCAGGACCTCGGACGCTCCACGGCGCCGAACATGATCGTCACGTTCGAGCGCAGGCCGACGCCGTGCGCGGTCTCGTGCACCTCGAGCCACTGGGACGTGTTGATCTTGTCGGGGCAGAGGATCTCTCGCACGTCGTCGTCGAGGATCTCGGCCGCGGTGCCCGGCAGGGTGCGCAGTCCCGCCTCCTTGAGGGAGCTCAGGTACTCGGCGAGCGAGACCCCCGAGCGGCGCGCGCCCTCGAACACCTCGAGCGCGCTGAACGCGTGGATGTGGATCGACTCGGATCCCTCGCGCACCGCGCGCAGCACGTCGAGGTAGTAGTCCCCGTCGAACTTCGGGTGGATCCCGCCTTGCAGGCAGACCTCGGTGCAGCCCTGCGCCTCGGCCTCCGCGACGCGGCGCGTGACCTCGTCGAGCTCGAGGACGTAGGGGTCGCCGCGAAGGTTCAGCGACAGGGGACCCTTGGAGAACGCGCAGAACCGGCACTTGAACGTGCAGACGTTCGTGTAGTTGATGTTGCGGTTGACCACGAAGGTCACCTCGTCGCCCACGCGGCGCGCACGCAGGTCGTCGGCCGCCTCGCAGACCGCGGTCGCGTCGCTCCCGCGGGCGCCGAAGAGCGCCACGAGCTGGTCCTCGCCGGGCTCGTGGCCCGCGAGGATCCCCGAGAGCGCCTCGGCCACCGCCCCGTCGTTGAGGCTCGCACGCGCCCGACTCGGGGGCGGGGGCGCCGCCTCGCCGCCGGAGACCCACGCATCGGGGCGGCCGAGGCCGACGGCGTCGCTCAGCTGCAGCACCCTCGTGTGCATCGAGGGGTCGATCCACGTCGCGGGGTCCGCGACGTGCGCGGGGTGCACCGTGAGCCGCGGGACGAGCGTGTAGCCGCGCTCGGCGAGCACCTCGGCGAGCGTCTCGAGCTGTGGCCACGCGCGCTCGGGGTTGACGTGGTCCAAGGTGACCGGGGAGATCCCCCCGAGGTCGTCGGCCCCCGCCTCGAGGATCGTGAGCGGGTCGTCGACGAGGTTGGGGGGCGCCTGGACGTGCACGTCGCCGGGCAGCACGAGGCGCGCCACCGCGATCGTCCATGCCAGCTCCTCTGACGACGCCGCAGGCCACTGCGCCATGGCCGTGCGGGCCTTGGGCAGGAAGTTCTGGATGATCACCTCTTGGACGTGGCCGTGCCGCAGGTGCGAGGCGGCGATGGCCTCGAGCGCCTCCACGCGGTCGGCACGATCCTCGCCGATCCCTATGAGCAGCCCGGTGGTGAACGGGATCCGCAGCACGCCGGCTGACTCGAGGGTCTCGAGGCGCCGCTCCGGCGACTTGTCGGGCGCCAGGCGGTGCGCCTCGAGGTCCGATCGGAGCGTCTCGAGCATCATGCCCTGGCTGGCCGCGACGACCCGGAGGCGCGCCAGCTCGTCGAGGTGCATCGCGCCCGCGTTGGCGTGCGGGAGCAGGCTCGTGTGCTCGAGCACCGCCGCGCAGGCCGCGGCGAGGTAGTCCACGGTCGAGTCGTAGCCGTGGTCCTCGAGCCACGCGGCGGCATCGGGGTAGCGCAGCTCGGGGCGCTCGCCGAGCGTGAACAGCGCCTCGGTGCACCCGGCGGCCTCACCGCGCCGCGCGAGGTCGAGCACCTCGTCGATCGACAGGTAGGGCGCCGCGAGCCGCGCGGGAGCCTTCGCGAAGGTGCAGTAGCCGCAGCGGTCCCGGCACAGCTCGGTGAGGGGTATGAAGACCTTCGGCGAGTACGTCACCGTCCGGGCGAACAGTGCGTCTCGGAGCCCGCGGGCCGGCGCGCCCAGGTCGTCGGCGGAGCTCTCGAGCAGTGACGCCACGTCGATCACGGTGCGCTCCGTCGACGGTCCCGGTGCGTCACCGTGTCATCGTACGGCGCGCGGGCGCTGCGCGGTCCGCTCACCGCGCGGCGCGTGCCGCCGCGATGGTCGACAGGAGCGACTCGTAGCTGTCGGCGAAGGATCGGACACCCTGTTGCTCGAGCACCTCGGCCACCTCGCGCATCGACACGCCGGCAGCAGCCACCTGCTCGAGGGCCGCGGTCGCCCCCTCGGGGTCCGCGTCGATCGTCCGCGCGATGCTGCCGTGGTCGCGGAAGGCCGCGATGGTGGCCTCGGGCATCGTGTTGACGGTGTCCGGGCCGATGAGCGTGTCGACGTAGAGCAGGTCCGGGTAGGAGGGGTTCTTCGTTGACGTCGAGGCCCACAGTGGCCGCTGGACCCGGGCGCCGGCGGCGCGAAGCGCGACGAAGCGCTCCGCGGCGAAGCTCGTGGCGAACAACTCGTAGGCGAGCACGGCCTGCGCGACCGCGGCGCGGCCCCGAAGGGCCCCGGGCGCGCCCGCGGCCTCGAGTCGCCGGTCCACCTCGGTGTCGACGCGCGAGACGAAGAACGAGGCGACCGAGTTGATCGCCGCGAGGTCACGGCCCGACGCCGATGCGCCCTCGAGCCCCGAGAGGTAGGCATCGATGACCTGGGCGTAGCGCTCGAGCCCGAAGATCAGCGTCACGTTCACGCTGATGCCCTCTGAGATCAACGTCGTGATCGCGGGCAGGCCCGCGGCGGTGGCGGGCACCTTCACGAGCAGGTTCGAGAGTGCGAAGCGCTCCGAGATCGACCTCGCTGCGGCGACCGTCGCGTCGGTGTCGTAGGCCAATCGCGGTGAGACCTCGAAGGACACGAAGCCGTCCGCGCCCGCGGAGTCCGCGTGCACCCCGGCCAGCAGCGCGGCGGTGTCGGCGATGTCGCGTCCTGCGAGGTGCACGAATGCCTCCTCGTCGTCGACGTCGCCGAGCCCGCCCAGCTGGGCGTCGTAGCGGTCCGTCGAGCTGAGCGCGTGCTCGAAGATCGTCGGGTTCGACGTCACGCCGCGGACGCCAGCGTCCACCAGCTCGCGCATCGTGCCGTCCTCGAGCCAGTCTCGGCGCACGTTGTCGAGCCACGGGCTCTGTCCACCCACCTCGAAGAGCTCCCGCAGTGACGTCACTCCCCAAGCACCTCCCGAACGCACGCGGCCACGGCGGCCGGCGTGAAGCCGAAGTACTCGAACGCGACCGCACTGGGCGCGCTCGTGCCGTACTCGTCAATACCCAATGCCACGTCGGCGTAGCGGTCCCAGCCGAACGTCGCCGCCGCCTCGACCGAGATCGTGGGAAGGTCCTCGCGCAGCACGGCGTCCTGGTAGTCGAACTCGGCGCGGTCGAACCACTCCCAGCACGGCATCGACACGACGCGCACCTCTATGCCCTCCGCGCCGAGCAGCTCGGCCGCGGCGAGGCAGAGGTGCACCTCGGAGCCGGTGCCCACCAGGGTCGCCTGGGCGTCCTCGGGCTCCGTGAGCACGTAGGCGCCCTGGCGGGCCTCGCCGAATGCCGGCGACGCCGTCGACGCGAGCACCGGGAGCTCCTGGCGCGACAGGATCAGGGCCGCTGGACCGTCGACCCTGAGGAAGTCCTCGAAGATCGCCGCGCACTCCTGCTCGTCGGCGGGACGGACCACCACGAGCCCCGGCATCGCTCGAAGCGAGGCGAGCTGGTCGATCGGCTGGTGCGTGGGTCCGTCCTCTCCGACACCGATCGAGTCGTGGCTGAAGAAGTAGCGAACCGGTGCCTTGGAGATCGACGCGAGTCGAAGCGCGGGACGCATGTAGTCCGAGAAGACGAAGAAGGTGGCCCCGACGGGCTGGACCCCGCCGTGCAGGGCCATTCCGGTGAGCGAGGCCGCCATCGCGAACTCACGGATCCCGTAGTGGATCTGGCGACCCGTGGGCGACTCGCGCGACTGGGCCTCCTCGTCGGGGAGCTGCACGCCGGTGTTCCCGGTGAGGTCCCCCGCGCCGGCGAGCAGCCCGGGGATCCTCGTCGACGCTTCGATCAGCAGACGGTTCGCAGCGACGCGCGTCGCCACCGCGTCGCCGATCTCGCCGTGGACCACCTCGCCGCGATCGACGGCCGCCTCTGCGCCGAGGTACAGCCGGTCGAGCAGCTCGGCGGCCGCGGGGTCCGCGTCTCGGCGCGCGGCCCAGGCCGCGCGCTCCTCGCGCATCGGCTCGAGCGCCGCGGCGAACCTCTCGCGCAGGCCCTCGGGGACGTAGAAGCTCTCGTGGGCCGGGAGCCCGAGCAGCTCCTTTGTCACGACGATCTCCTCCGCGCTGAACGGCGTGCCGTGGGCCTCCTTGCGGTCCGTCATCGCGGGGGAGGGGTAGCCGATGTGCGTGCGCAGCACGAGCAGCTTCGGACGGCCGTTGTCCTCCTTGGCCGCACGCAGCGCAGAGGTGAGCGCGTCGAGGTCCTCGCCGATCTCACCGAGCTCGCGGACGTCCCAGCCGTAGGCGCCGAATCGGGCGACCACGTCGTCGTCGAGCGTGAGGGTGGTGGCCCCGTCGATGGTGATGCGGTTGTCGTCGTACACGACGCACAGCCGCCCCAGTCCGAGGTGCCCGGCGAGCGAGGCCGCCTCGTGGCTGACGCCCTCCATCAGGTCGCCGTCGCTCGCGAAGACCCAGGTGTGGTGGTCGACGAGGGACGCTCCGACGCGGTGGCGCAAGAAGCGCTCGGCGATGGCCATGCCGACGGAGTTCGCGAAGCCCTGCCCGAGCGGGCCGGTGGTGACCTCGATGCCCTCGGTCACGCCGCGCTCCGGATGCCCGGGCGTGCGGCTCTCGAGCTGGCGGAACTCCCGCAGGTCCTCGACGCTCAGGTCGTAGCCGCTCAGGTGCAGCAGCGAGTACTGCAGGATCGACGCGTGGCCGCAGGACAAGATGAACCGGTCGCGATCGCGCCACGACGCGTCGGCGGGGTCGTGGCGAAGCACCCGCGAGAACAGCGCGACACCGAGCGGTGCGAGCGCCATGGCGGTCCCGCTGTGGCCGCTGTGCGCGGCGGCGGGCGCGTCCATGGCGAGGCCGCGGATGACCGCGACGGCCTCGTCTTCCCACGTGGCGAAGCCGCCCTGTGTGCGTGGCGTGGACACCGGCTGCACCCTATCGACCTTCGCCGGCGCCCCGGTGCCCTTGTAGGGTCGCCACGTGGCGACGACGAGGCTCCAGGTGCCCCCGAACTGCGACCTCACCCTCGGGCTGCGGTGCGTTTGCAAGGCGACCCCGGGGACCACGGTCTGGGAGATGGCCGCCGACGAGCGCTTCGAGAACCCCGCGGGTCTGATCCAGGGCGGCTTCCTCGCGGCGATGGCGGACTCGTCGATGGGCGCCGCCGCCGTGACGTTCGCCGAGGGGCGCAGGGTCTCGGTCGCCAACGCCGAGATGAAGGTCAGTTACCTCGCCGCGGTGCGCTCGGGGACGACGCTGCGCTGCGAGGCCACCGTGGTCTCCGGGGGAGCGAGGACGGCCTTCGTCGAGGCCTCGATCACCGATGCAGAGGGTCGCCTCGTGGCCAGGGCGTCGTCGACGTACCTGTACCGAGAGCGAAACTAGGCTCCCCCGGGGAGGTTGACGGGCGTGCAGTGGTCTCGGATTCTCAGGATCGTGCCGAACGGGTTGCGCACGCGCACCCGTGATGCCTTCGCGCTGCTGCGCGACTACCTCATCCAAGAGACCGTCGACCCACTGCGGTTGCTGGGCCGGTACACGCTGTGGGGCACGCTCGGCTCGTTCTTCGTGGGCATCGGCGTGCTGATGCTGCTCATCGCCCTGCTGCGCCTGCTCCAAGAAGAGACGGGTGCGTTCCACGGCAACCTCTCGTGGATCCCCTACCTGATCGTGGTCATCATCGCCGCCGGCGTGATCGCCCTCACGGTCCTTCGGATCATCACAGGCCCCGCCAAGCGACGCCGCCCCGTCGAGACCAAGGAGGCAAGGTGAGCCCCGAGCGCCACGTGGAGCGAGCCGAGGTGGAGTCCTCTATCCGCGACCTGCTGGGCGAGGGCGAGCAGACAGTGCGCCAGTACGCAGGGGTCTCCATCGGCGTGGTCGGCGCGTTCTCGTTCCTCGCGCTCGTCTTCGCGTTCCTCACCGGCCGGCGCAAGGGCCGCAAGCGCTCCGCGGTCATCGAGATCCGCAGGAGCTAGGTGCTCGAGCGACAGCTGACCAGGCTGATCCGCGAGGCGGGTCATCGGACCAACGGCCCGAACCCGCTGCCGTGGGCGATCATCTACCTGCTCGCGACGGTCGCGCACCGCTCGCTGACCGCGGACGTGTCCGAGATCCACAACGTCCGGCTCCGCGAGGGCGACGAGGTCACCATCTCGCTTCGCGAGCGGGACGACTGAGTGTCAGAACCCGTCGCTCCGCTCACCGTCGGTGAGCGTGTCCTGCTCGTTGACGCCAAGGACCGGCGCTACCTCGTCCGGCTGCGCGAGGGCGCCCAGTTCCACACCCACGCGGGCATCGTCGCGCACGACGACGTGATCGGCGCGGACGAGGGCGGCGTCGTCGAGGCGAACACCGGTCGGCGCTTCCTCGTGCTGCGCCCGACGCTGACCGACGTCGTCCTCAAGATGCCCAGGGGCGCCCAGGTGATCTACCCCAAGGACCTCGGCGCGATCCTGCTCGCCGCGGACATCGGCCCGGGCATGCGCGTGCTCGAGTCCGGCGTGGGGTCCGGGGCGCTGTCGATGACCCTGCTGCGGGCCGGCGCGCGCGTCCTCGGCTACGAGCTGCGACAAGAGTTCGCCGACACGGCGCGCCAGAACGTCGAGTCGATGCTCGGCGAGGGCGTCGACTACACCATCGAGCTGCGCGACGTGACCAAGGGCATCGACGCACGCGGCCTGGATCGGGTTGTCCTGGACATGCCCGAGCCCTGGGCGGTGGTCGAGGGTGCCACGGCCGCGTTGCGGCCCGGCGGGATCCTGCTCGCCTACCTGCCGACGATCAACCAGACCGCCCAGCTTCGCGAGACCCTGTCGCGGGGCCCGTGGGGGATGGCGGAGACCTCCGAGCTGCTGCGCCGGACGTGGCACATCGAGAATCGCTCGGTGCGCCCGGACCACCGGATGGTCGCGCACACCGGGTTCCTCACCACCGCGCGGCTCCTGACCGCGGAGGCCGCGGCCGAGGTGACTAGTCGCGCTCGATGAAGATGCACTCTCCGGGGCACTCCTCGGAGGCCTCGACGACGGCGTCTTCGAGCTCGGTAGTCACCGTGACCATGCCGGCGGCGCCGCCGGGGTCGTTCTTGACCCCTGCATCGTCCTTGACGTAGGCGAGCCCGTCGTCGAGGAGCGTGAACACGTCGGGGCAGATCTCCTCACAGAGGCCGTCCCCAGTGCACAGGTCTTGGTCGATCCACACCTTCATCGCGGCACCATTCTTAGTCGTCGGGACGCGGACTCGGCCAGATCGTACCGTCGCTGCGACACCCCCCGGTCGCCCGCCGATCCGTGGGGTCGGCCGGTAGGGTGAGCCCTGGACGAGGAGGCGGCATGGATTCGTTCGGCCATGATGACCAGCCAGGCGCCGACCGTGACGAGGCGGCCCGACTCTCCGTGACGCCCGACGAGGTTGCCGCGCTGCGCCGCCGCCTCGACGAGCAGCCCTCGCGCGTCGAGGCGCTCGAAGAGCGGCTCTTGGAGACCCGCGGCCAGCTCCAGCAGGCGGTCTCGCAGAACGAGAAGCTGACCTACACCCTCCAGCAGGCCAAGGAGCAGCTCGCCCTGCTGCGCGACGAGGTCGAGAAGCTCACCCAGCCGCCCGCGGCCTACGGCACGTTCCTCGGGATCAACCCCGACGGGTCGGTCGACGTCTTCGCCTCGGGGCGCAAGATGCGCGTCGCGCTGCACCCGAACCTCGACCCCGCGCTGCTGCAGCGCGGCGACGAGGTCGTGCTCAACGAGTCGCTCAACGTGATCGAGGCCCGCGAGCCAGAGCGGTCCGGCGAGGTCGTCACCCTCAAGGAGCTCCTCGACGACGGTCGGCGTGCGCTCATCTACGGGCGCGGCGACGAGGAGCGCGTCGCGGAGATCGCCGACTCCCTGCGGGGGGTCAAGATGCGCGCCGGCGACGCGGTCCTCATGGACCTGCGCTCGGGCCTGCTCGTCGAGAAGCTCCCGCGCCAGCAGGTCGAAGAGCTGGTCCTCGAGGAGGTCCCCGACGTGAGCTACGAGGACGTCGGCGGCCTGGACACCCAGATCGAGGCGATCACCGACGCCGTCGAGCTGCCCTACGTGTACCGGGAGCTCTTCGGGGAGTACGACCTGCCGGCGCCGAAGGGCATCTTGCTCTACGGGCCCCCCGGGTGCGGCAAGACGCTGATCGCCAAGGCCGTCGCCAACTCGCTCGCCAAGAAGGTCGCCGCGCTCACCGGGAACGAGAACGTCCGCAGCTACTTCTTGAACATCAAGGGGCCCGAGCTGCTCAACAAGTACGTGGGGGAGACCGAGCGACAGATCCGACTCGTCTTCGAGCGCGCGCGCGAGAAGGCGGCCGAGGGCGTGCCGGTGATCGTGTTCTTCGACGAGATGGACTCGCTGTTCCGCACCCGCGGGACGGGCATCAGCTCGGACATGGAGTCCACGATCGTCCCGCAGCTGCTCGCCGAGATCGACGGCGTCGAGACGCTCCGCGACGTCATCGTCATCGGCGCGACGAACCGCGAGGACCTCATCGACCCCGCGATCCTGCGGCCCGGCCGACTCGACGTGAAGATCAAGATCGAGCGCCCCGACGAGACGGCGGCCACCCAGATCTTCTCGAGGTACCTCGTGCCCACGATCCCGCTCGAGCCGCTCGAGGTCGCCAGCCTCGGCGGCGGCGACCCGGCCAAGGCCTGCCAGGCGATGATCGAGCAGACCGTCGACGAGATGTACCGCGACGACGACTCGAATCGGTTCCTCGAGGTCACCTACCAAAACGGTGACAAGGAGGTCCTGTTCTTCAAGGACTTCGCCTCAGGGGCGATGATCGAGAACATCGTCCGGCGCGCCAAGAAGCTCGCGGTCAAGCGCGAGATCGCCAAGGAGGGTCGCGGCGTGCGCGTCGCGGACCTCATCGCCTCGATCCGCCAGGAGTACAAGGAGAACGAGGACCTGCCGAACACCACGAACCCCGACGACTGGGCGCGCATCTCGGGCAAGAAGGGCGAGCGGATCGTCTACGTGCGCACGCTCATCTCCCAGACGGACACCGAGCCGGTGGGCGGGCGGTCCATCGAGCACGTGGGCACCGGGCAGTACCTCTAGGCGCCGATGGCCATCGCCAAGATCGTCGGCATCGAGACCGAGTACGGGGTCAGCACCCCGGGGCCCGACCCTGACCAGATCAGCGCGTCCTCGGCGCTCGTGAACGCCTACGCGGCGACGGTCGCCCAGCGCACCGTGTGGGACTTCGACGACGAGAGCCCCGGGCTCGACGCGCGGGGCATGCCCACGATCAGCGGAATGGCGCCGATGATCGAGACGCACCTGGCGAACACGGTGCTGACCAACGGCGCGAGGTTCTACGTCGACCACGCACATCCCGAGTACTCCTCGCCCGAGTGCCGCACGGCGCTCGAGGCGGTGCGCTACGACCTGGCGGGTGAGCACGTCCTTCGCGTCGCGATGCGCGTCGCCAAGGAGCGCAGCCCCGCGGGAACCGAGATCGTGGTCTACAAGAACAACTCCGACGGCAAGGGCAACTCCTACGGCTGCCACGAGAACTTCCTGGTGGACCGCGACGTTCCCTTCGGCGACGTGGTGCGCGCGATGGTGCCCCACCTCGTGACGAGGATCATCTACAGCGGCGCGGGCAAGGTCGGTGCGGAGACCTCCGCGACGCGCGCGCGGGGGACGACCTTCCAGATCTCGCAGCGCGCCGAGTTCATGGAGGAGGTCGTCGGCCTCGAGACGACCCTCAAGCGCCCGATCGTCAACACGCGCGACGAGCCGCACGGGGACCCCAAGCGCTACCGGCGCCTGCACGTGATCGTGGGCGACGCGAACATGTCCCAGGTTGCGACCTTCCTCAAGCTCGGCACGACGGCCCTGCTGCTCGGTGCGCTCGAGGACCTCGGTCCCTCGGTGTTCCCCGAGCCGCCCGCGGATCCGGTGCACGCGATCCACGAGCTGTCCGTCGACCTCGAGATGACCGCGAAGTTCGAGCTGAGCGGCGGGGGCGCGTCGAGCGCGCTCGAGACGCAGTGGGCGCTCTACGAGCTCTCGGAGCGCTACGTGCGCGACGGTGGCGCCGCCTGCGTCGGGGGCGACGACGAGGCGAGCTCGATCCTCTCGCGCTGGCACGACGCGCTCGTGGGGCTGCGCGGCGACCCCGAGTCGCTCGCCACGACGGTCGACTGGATCGCCAAGCGCCGGCTCGTCGAGGGCTATCGCGCGCGGCACGGGCTCGACGCGAGCGACGCGCGCCTGCACGCCCTGGACCTGCAGTACCACGACCTTCGACCCGAGCGCTCCCTCGCGATGCGCGCGGGCCTCGAGGTCCTCGTCGATCCGGCCGAGGCCGCCGAGGCGGCCACCTCGCCGCCCCGCGACACCCGCGCATTCTTCCGGGGCAGCTGCCTCCAGCGGTTCCCCCAGCAGATCGTCACGGCCAACTGGGACTCGCTGGTCTTCGATCTGGGCACAGACCCGCTGCGACGCGTCCCTATGATGGATCCCCTAAGGGGAACGGCGGCGCACACCGAGGCGCTGCTGGCCCGAAGTGAGACCGCGGCCCAGCTGCTCGACGCGCTGGGTTCGTAGTACGGGAGCGAGAGCGATGGCAGAGCAAGAGCAGAAGCGCAAGGCCGCCAAGGAGCGGCCGACCGAGGTCGTCGAAGAGGCCGAGGCCGCCACGACGGAGCGGGGCGACAAGCTGAAGGCCGACCTCGACGAGCTGCTGGACGAGATCGACGAGGTCCTCGAGGACAACGCCGAGGAGTTCGTCCGCAACTACGTCCAAAAGGGCGGGCAGTAGTGGGCCTTCCCCTCTTCGACCCGGTCGCCGACCCGGGTCCGGACTTCTCCGCGCTCGTGCGGCGCTCGGGCGCGCCGCTGCCCACCGTGACCGAGGGTGACCTCAACCTCGCGCACGCGACCACCGTCGTGGCGCTGCGCTACAGCGACGGCGTCATCATGGCCGGCGACCGCCGCGCGACCGCCGGCAACGTCATCGCGCACCGGTCGATGGAAAAGGTGTTCCCCGCGGACCGCTTCTCGGCCGTGGCGATCTCGGGCTCCGCGGCCATGGCGACCGAGATGGTGCGCCTCTTCCAGGTCCAGCTCGAGCACTACGAGAAGGTCGAAGGCGTGTCGCTGTCCCTCGAGGGCAAGGCCAACCAGCTCTCCCAGATGGTGCGCACCAACCTCGGGATGGCGATGCAGGGCTTCGTGGTCATCCCGCTGTACTGCGGCTTCGACGTGCTGCGCGGCGTCGGGCGGATCTTCGACTACGACGCGGCCGGCGGCCGCTATGAGGACGCCGACTTCAGCGCCACGGGATCGGGCGGCACCTACGCGCGAACCACCATCCGCCTCGGGTACCGCGACTCGCTGACGCGCGACGAGGCGCTCGAGCTCGCGATCCTGTCGCTGTACGAGGCCGCCGACGCGGACAGCGCGACCGGGGGCCCCGACTCGGTGCGCGGGATCTACCCGATCGTCGCCACCGTGACCGCTCAGGGCTATGAGCAGCTCGCCGACGAGGACGTGGCCGCGCGCTTCGACGTGATCATCGAGCGTCGGCGCGGCGCGAACGGCAACGCGGAGGGGACGCTGCGATGACGATGCCGTTCTACGTCGCGCCCGAGCAGGTGATGAAGGACCGTGCCGAGTACGCACAGAAGGGCATCGCTCGTGGACGCGCGCTCGTCGCGACGGTCTATGACCGCGGGATCCTCCTCGTCGCGGAGAACCCGTCCGGCACCCTGCACAAGATCTCGGAGATCTACGACCGCGTCGCGTTCGCCGGGGTCGGCAAGTTCAACGAGTACGACCAGCTCCGCGTGGCGGGCGTCCGCCACGCCGACACCAAGGGCTACGCCTACAGCCGCGAGGACGTCGACGCGCGCTCGCTCGCGAACCTCTACGCCCAGTACCTCGGCCAGGTCTTCACCCACGAGATGAAGCCCATGGAGGTCGAGATCCTCGTCGCGGAGCTCGGCAACGCCGTGCGCTCGACCCAGCTGTTCCGCATCGCCTACGAGGGGACCATCACCGACGAGGTCGGCTTCTCGGTGCTCGGCGGCGACGCCGACGCGATCCGGACGCGCTTCGCCGAGGGCGCCCGGGCGGACTGGCCGCTCAAGGACGCCCTGGGTCGCGCGGTGGCCGCCCTGGCCGGGGCGGACCGGGTCCTTCGCGCCGGCGACCTCGAGGCCGCCGTCTTGGAGGACACCGGGCAGCGGCGAACCTTCCGGCGGCTCGCCGACGAAGAGGTCGACGCAATCCTTTCGGATTGATCCATCGCGGGACGACGCCCCCGCTACGGTCGTCCTCGTGGAGCACAGGATCTTTGGGCTGGAGAGCGAGTTCGGGGTCACCTTCTCGTACCGCGGACAGCGACGCCTCAGCCCCGACGAGGTGGCCCGCCACCTGTTCCGCCGAGTGGTGCACTGGGGTCGCTCGAGCAACGTCTTCTTGGAGAACGGGTCGAGGCTGTACCTCGACGTCGGGAGCCACCCCGAGTACGCCACCGCCGAGTGCGACGAGCTCGAGGACCTCGTGGCGCAGGACAAGGCGGGGGAGTGGATCCTCTCGGGCCTGGTCCAAGGGGCACAGGCGCGCCTGCACGAGGACGGCATCAAGGGCGAGATCTTCTTGTTCAAGAACAACACCGACTCCGCCGGCAACTCCTACGGCTGCCATGAGAACTACCTGTCCGTCCGCGACGACGAGCGTGCCCGGCTCAACGAAGTGCTCATTCCGTTCCTCGTGAGCCGCCAGATCTACTCGGGTGCGGGCAAGGTCCTTCACACCGCCAAGGGGCCCACGTACTGCATCTCGCAGCGCGCCGAGCACATCTGGGAGTCCGTGTCCTCGGCGACCACGCGGTCGCGGCCGATCATCAACACGCGCGACGAGCCGCACGCCGACGCCGAGCGGTTCCGGCGCCTCCACGTGATCGTCGGGGACACGAACATGTCCGAGTACGCGACGTTCCTCAAGGTCGGGGCGACCTGCCTCATGCTCGCGATGGTCGAGGACGCCTCGACCGTGCTGCGCGATCTCACGCTCGAGAACCCGATCCGAGCGATCCGCGAGATCTCCCAGGACCCCACCTGCCAGCGCCGCGTGAAGCTCGCCAACGGCAGGGAGATCAGCGCACTGGAGATCCAACAGGAGTACCTGGATCGGGCCATCCGCTTCGCCGAGCGTCGCGGCCTGCCCCCGGACCTCAAGCAGGCGCTGGAGATGTGGCAGCACTGCGTCACGGGAATCGAGCGCGACCCGATGTCGCTGCACCGAGAGGTCGACTGGGTCACCAAGCTGACCTTGATCGAGCAGGTCCGCGAGCGCCACGGCGTGCCGATGAGCCACCCGATGGTCTCGGTCGTCGACCTGCGCTACCACGACATCGACCGCTCCCGCGGGCTGTTCTACAAGCTCCAGGATCGCGGCCTCGTCGAGCGGACCACGACGGACCAGGCGATCGCCGAGGCCACCTCGACGCCGCCGCAGACCACGCGGGCCCGGCTCCGCGGGGCGTTCGTGAAGCGCGCCAAGGAGCGTCGCCGTGACTACACGGTCGACTGGGTCCACCTCAAGCTCAACGACCAGGCGCAGCGCACCGTGCTGCTCAAGGACCCGTTCAAGAGCCATGACGAGCGCGTCGAGCGCCTCATCGAGTCGCTGTGAGCCTGGGGACAGGGTCAGGAGACGCCGCCCCGCCGGGATCGACGCTCGACGAGGACGCCAGCACCGGCGGCGCGAGCGGCGGCGACGCGCCCGAGTCGCCCGAGCAGGTCAACGGCCCCCGGCGCGGCCGGCCCGCGCGCCTGGTCCTCGAATGGGTCGCGATCGTCGCGGTGGCCGTCGGGCTCGCCCTGCTCGTTCGGGCCTACGTCGTGCAGACCTACTTCATCCCATCGGGATCGATGGAACCGACCCTGCAGATCGGCGACCGGATTCTCGTGATCAAGCTCGCGTACCGGTTCACCTCGCCGTCGATCGGCGACGTCGTCGTGTTCCGGGCGCCCTCAAACGAGGCCAGCATGTGCGGCTCGGCGCCCGTCGCGGACCTCGTCAAGCGGATCGTCGCGGGCCCGGGCGACCTCATCAGCTCGAGCGGCAACCAGATCATCGTCGACGGCCACGTGCTGCACCAGACGTGGCCGCACACCGCCGAGCTCGGCAAGGCGATCACGCCCACGCACCTGTTCGCCAACCAGTACTTCATGCTGGGGGACAACCACACGGAGTCCTGCGACTCGCGGATCTGGGGTCCGATCAACTCGTCGCAGATCATCGGCAAGGCGGTGCTCGTCTTTTGGCCCCTGCGGAACTTCCACACTCTTTAGGAACGCGCCGGGTCGTCGCCGAGGGGCTCCACTAGCCTCGCGTGATGCCCGAGAGCAGCGAATCGACGCCTCCGGTCGACTACCGAGACCACGAGCGCTCCACGGCGTGGTGGGTCCTCGAGTGGGTCTGCGTGATCGGCGTCGCGCTGCTCTTGGCCCTGGGCGTGCGCGCCTACGTCATCCAGACCTTCTACATCCCCTCGGGATCGATGGAGCCGACCCTCAACGTCGGCGACCGCATCTTGGTCTTCAAGCTCGCCTACCGGTTCACCTCCCCGGCGATCGGCGACGTCGTCGTGTTCAAGGCGCCACCCTCGGAGCACTGCGGCGACCCCGCGGTGACCGACCTCGTCAAGCGGATCGTGGCCGCCCCGGGCGACACGATCTGGTCGAACGGCAACATCATCTACGTCAACGGGCGGCCGCTGCGCCAGAACTGGCCCCACTACACGTTGCTGCTCAACCCCATCACCAAGCAGAAGATCGCACCCAACCACTACTTCATGATGGGTGACAACCACCCCGCCTCCTGCGACTCGCGGGACTGGGGGACGCTGCCGCGAAGCGACATCATCGGCAAGGTCGTGCTGCGGATCTGGCCACTGAGCCAATTCAGCACAATCTGACGGCTGCCCGCGCGCTCGACGCCCTCGTAGACTGGTGCGGTGCTGGGCCTCAGCCCGTTCTCTATCACCATCGTCGTGGTCGTGGCCCTGGTACTCCTCGGCCCCGAGAAGCTCCCTGGGTACGCCCGTCAGGCGGGCGCGGCGTGGAAGGCGCTTCGCGAGCTCCAAGAGCGCGTCGAGGGGGAGCTTCGAGAGTCGGTCCCGGACCTGCCGAAGACCTCCGACATCGCTCGCTACGCGCGCTCGCCGGTGTCGCTGCTCAACAAGCTCGCTGATCACGTCTCGGACCCCGAGGGCGCCGCCGCGCCCGCCGACGACGCCGCCACGGCCCCGCAGGCCGGCTTCGTCGCCCCGGGCGGCGGGGTCCAAGCTGACGCCCCCGAGCGTCCAGGGGTCGCGTGGGGCGACCCCTCGCTCAACTAAGCGTGCGCGTCCGCACACTGCGGCGCGAGCCGCGGCCCTCCCCGGACTCGATGACCCTCGCCGGGCACCTCGTCGAGCTTCGCCGGCGCCTGCTCGTCGCGGTCGGTGCGGTCGCCGCGATGAGCGTGATCGCCTTCGTGTTCTACCCCCAGATGCTCCACTTCCTCCAGCGTCCTTACTGCGAGGCGTTCCCCCGCCACTGCGGGCTGTTCATCACCGACCCGCTGGGTGGGCTGTCGCTGCGCTTCAAGATGGCGATGTTCGGCGGGCTGATCCTCGCGTCGCCGATCGTCTTGTGGGAGCTGTGGCGGTTCATCACCCCGGGGCTGAAGCCGACCGAGAAGCGCTACGCGATCCCGTTCATCGTCACGTCGATCGTGCTGTTCCTCGCCGGCTGCGCACTGGCCTACTTCACCTATGAGCACGCGCTCGTGTTCCTCAAGCAGATCGGCGGTCCGTCGCTGGTCACGATCTACGACCCGAACAAGTACCTCAACCTGATCCTGCTGCTGATGATCGGATTCGGGCTCACCTTCGAGTTCCCCGTCATCTTGGTGTCGCTCCAGCTGGCTCGCGTCGTCACCTCCGAGCAGCTCCTTCGCCACTGGCGGTGGGCCATCTTCGCCATCACCGTCGTCGCGGCCTTCTTCACCCCCACCGGCGACCCCGTGACGATCGTCTCGCTCATGGCCGTGCTGTGGTTCTTCTACTTTGCGTCCATCCTCATCGGCAAGCTGTTCCGCAGGTGAGCCCGCGCACGCCGCGGGCGACCTTCGTGGCCGGGCTGGACTTCGAGCTCGACGCGTTCCAGCTCGAAGCGCTCGACTCGCTCGATGAGGGGCGGTCGGTGCTCGTCAGCGCACCGACCGGCTCGGGCAAGACCCTGGTCGCGGGCTACGCGGTGCACCGCGCCCGCGCAGAGGGGCGCAAGGCGTTCTACACGACGCCGCTCAAGGCGCTGTCGAACCAGAAGTTCTCCGATCTGTGCGCCGAGCACGGCGAGTCCGAGGTGGGGCTGCTCACCGGGGATGCCTCGATCCGCGCGGGCGCACCGATCGTCGTGATGACGACCGAGGTGCTCCGCAACATGCTGCTGATGGCCTCGCCCCAGCTCGACGGCCTCGGCGTGGTGGTCCTCGACGAGGTCCACTTCCTCCAGGACCCCTATCGCGGGGGGGTGTGGGAGGAGGTCCTCATCCTCACGCCGCCCGAGGTCCGCTTCGTGTGCCTCTCGGCCACCGTGGCCAACGCCCAGGTGCTCGGCGAATGGCTCCGCTCGGTGCGCGGCGAGCTCGACGTCGTCGTCGAACGGCGGCGCCCGATCGACCTGCACCACCACGTCAGCCTCGAGCGGCGCAACGACGACGCCCCCGTGCTCGTCGACCTGCTCGACGGGCGTGCGCTGAGCGCCGAAGGCCGCCGCATCGACAACCTCCTGCGCTCGGCGCGGCGCTCGCGACCCGCTCCGGCGTGGCGCGGCGGGCGCAGCGCGCCCAACTACCCGGTGCGCAGTCCCCGGCGCACCGAGGTCGTCGAGCAGCTCGAGGTCGACGAGCTGCTGCCGTGCATCTACTTCATCTTCTCGCGGGCGGCATGCGAGGACGCCGTGCGCCAGTGCGTCCGCGACGGACTGCGCCTCGCCGACCGCGCGTCGCGCCGCAGGATCCGCGCGATCGCAGAGGAGTGCACCGAGGACCTCGGTGACGAGGATCTCGAGGCGCTCGGCTGGCACGAGTGGGTCGAGGCGCTCGAGTGCGGCGTCGCGGCGCACCACGCCGGGCTCGTGCCGTCCATGAAGCTCGCGGTCGAGCGGTGCTTCCTCGAGGGCCTCCTCGGCGCGGTGTTCGCCACCGAGACGCTGTCGCTCGGCATCAACATGCCCGCACGCACCGTGGTCATCGAGCGGTTCAACAAGTTCGGCGGCGCGGGCCGCGCGACGCTGACCTCGGGGGAGTACGCCCAGCTCACCGGGCGCGCGGGACGCCGAGGTCTCGACGACGAGGGCCACGCCGTGATCGTGTTCAACCCCGACACGACCTTCTCGGACATGGCCCGCGTCGCCCTGGCGCCGCCCCCGGACCTGCACAGCACGTTCCGCCCGACGTACAACCTCACGGCGAACCTCGTCGCTCGGTTCGACCGGGCGACCGCGCTCGGGGTCCTGGCGCGCAGCTACGCCCAGTTCGAGGCGGACCGCCGCTCGGCGCCCGCGCGCCGCCCGCTCACCGAGACGCTCGCGCGCCGCGTCGGCGTCCTCGAGGAGCTCGGCTACGTCGACGGCTGGTCGCTCACGGACCGCGGCAGGATCCTGCGCGGCGTGTACCACGAGGCGGACCTGCTGATCGCCGAGGTGCTGGCCAGCGGCCTGCTCGACGGGCTCGAGCCGTCGCTGCTCGCCGGGGTCCTGTCGGCCTTCGTCTTCGAGCCCCGTCGCGCGCGCCGCGGCGCCCACGGACCCTCCGCCAAGGCCGCCGCGCGACGCGGCGGCGTCAAGGACCGCCTCGGCCAGCAGCGGCGCGCGGCGCTCGACGAGCGGCTGGCGGCCCTCGTGGGCGCCTCGGCGCGGCTCACCGGCCTCGAGGAGATCCACCTCGTGCCGCCCACCCGGCACCCCGAGCCCCAGGCGGCGGCCGCGGTCGCGGCGTGGTCGCGCGGGGCGCCCCTGGGCGACGCCCTCGCGGTCGTGGCCCGCGACGCGGGGGAGGTCGCGCCAGGCGACTTCGTGCGCGTCGTGCGCCAGGTGGCCGACCTGTGCGACCAGGTCGCCCGCCTCGGCGCCGAGCCCGCGACGCGAGCGGCGGCCGAGGACGCCTCGAGGTCCCTCGTGCGCTCCGTCGTCGCCCACGTGCCGCCGACGGTCACCGCCACGCCGCGGGTCGGGATCTAAGGTCTCTCGAGCATGCACCCCTACGTCGCGGAGCAGTTCACCGACGAGGAAGCCGCCGTCCTGCGGCGCTACGTGACCAACCTCGACCAGCCCGTCTTCGCGCTCGTCAACCTGCCCGAGGTCGTCAAGGGGGCCCTGTTCGCGAGGTACTCGCGCAGCCCGAAGTCGCTGCGCCGTCTGTTCCTCGACGAGTTCGTCGGCGACCTCGACCTCTCGGGCGACGAGACGTTCGACGCGACCGTCGGGCTCCGCCGCGCCGAGGAGCTCTATGAGAAGGTCTTCTTCGAGTACGGCGACGACTCGGTCGCCCAGCTCGGCGGGGTGCACCTCGCCTGTGAGCAGTCCTCGAACCTGCTGACCAAGATCCTCGAGTGGGGACGGCTCATGAGCTACCTCGAGCAGTCCACGAGGTACCTCGCCTACGACCAGCGGCTGACCTCGGGGCACTACCGCTACTACCGCCCGCCCGCGGTGCTCGACTCGCCCCTCGGGGCCCGCTACGTCGGCGACATGGACCGGATGTTCGACACCTACGGCGAGCTGCTCTCCACGATGCAGTCCTGGCTGCACGCGCAGTTCCCGAAGGCACCGGGGGACTCGGACTTCGTGCACCGCCAGGCGATCCGCGCGAAGGCCCTCGACGCGGTCCGCGGCGTGCTCCCCGCGTCGAGCCTCTCCAACGTCGGCATCTACGGCACCGGCCAGGGCTATGAGCAGCTCCTCCTGCGGATGCGGGCGCACCCGCTGCCCGAGGCCCGCGCCTACGCCGAGATGATGCTCGTCGAGCTGCGAAAGGTCATCCCCTCGTTCCTGCGACGCGTCGACGTGGCCGATCGAGGTGGCACGTGGTCGGACTACCTCGCCACGACGAGGGAGTCCACTGCGAGGATCGTCGAGCGGCTCTTCCCCCAGGGCCTCGACCTCGAGGACCAGCCGCCCGAGGTGCGCCTCTTGGACTTCGATCCCGACGGCGAGGACAAGGTCCTCGCCGCGGCGTGCTTCGCGCACGTCGCGGGCTCCGAGGCCGCGGTCGCCGCCCGGGTCCGATCCCTCAGCGATGCAGAGCGCGCCGCGCTGCTCGCCGCCTACGTGGGGGAGCGCGACAACCGCCGGCACCGCCCCGGGAGGGCCTTCGAGCGCACGGACTACCGCTTCGAGCTCGTCACCGACTACGGCGCGTTCCGCGACCTGCAGCGCCACCGGCTGCTCACGGTCGAGTGGCAGCCGCTCGGCTGCCAGCTGGGCGCCGAGGTCCCCGAGACCGTCGCTGACGCGGGGTGCGCGGAGGCATTCGGCGCCTCGCTCGGGCGCTCGAGGGACCTCTACGAGGCGATCCGCGCGCACCTGCCCGACGAGGCCGGCTACGCCGTCGCGCTGGCCTACCGCATCCGCTACGTCCTGCAGCTCAACGCGCGCGAGGCGATGCACGTTCTGGAGCTTCGCTCGGGACCCCAGGGCCACCCGGCCTACCGGCGCGTCGCCCAGGAGATGCACCGCCAGATCGCCGAGGTCGCCGGGCACCGCGCGATCGCCGCGGCGATGTCGCACGTCGACTACGCCGACACCGCCCTCGAGCGGCTCGAGGGCGAGCGCCGCGCCGAGGCGAGGCGACAGGAGCGCGGCCTCGGCGGCTGAGCATCTCTGCCTGCGCAGTTTCTTTGACACCACCCGCCGCCGTTGCGATACTTCCCCCGCGACTCGGCCGAACCCGTGAGAGCGGGGGCGACCGGACGCACTCGAGGGCGGAGGAGAGGCCCGGGAGACCGAGTAGAGAACGTCGTGGTGGGCGTGTCCTAGACGCGCAGGCAGCGGCGGTACCAAAGGTCCCCGGGCCCCGCCCCCTCACCGCGCCACCCGCATGCGTCCCGCGGTTCAAGGTGACCTATAGGATGCGCCGCGGTCGCTACCCGGGGAGCACATGAGCAAGGACATTGACACCGACGACGTGGCAGAGGAGCTCGAAGAGCTCGTCGAGCTCGACGAGGCCGAGCTCGACGACGAGCTCGAAGACGACGAGGTCGCTCTCGACGACGACGACGACGACGTGGACGTCGATGTCGACGTGGTGGTCGAGGAAGAAGAAGATGCCGACGAAGTCGAAGCTGCGGTTCGCGCCCCTGCGGAGGTCGACGACGACGACATAGAGATCGTCAACGAGGACGACGTAGAAGAGTCGCTCGACGAGATCCTCAAGTCCCGTATGGTCGTCGAGGACGAGCCCGAGGACGAAGAGGGCGTCGACGCCGAGGACCGCACCGAGAAGCCCGACACGGTGCTGCCCAAGCAGGCAGACGAGTTCCGGTGCTCGAACTGCTTTCTCATCAAGAAGACGAGCCAGCTCGCGGACCCAAAGCGCCAGCTGTGTCGTGACTGTGTCTGACGAGGACCGCGGGCCCGACGAGGGCTCCGAGGACGCGAGCCTGCTCGACGTCGTCGTCTTCGCACCCATCGACGCCGCGTTCTCGCTGCTCGGTGATCCACGAGGTGCCGCTGTGCGAGGTCGCGCGCGCGTCGAGCGCGCGCTGCGCCAGGCACGCGCGCTCGGCGAGCTGTCGGTGCGCTTCGGCGCGCACGAGATCCGCCGGCGCACCGAGTCGAGCGCCGAGCAAGAGCCCGCGGCGGCCGCGACGAAGCGCGCGGCGGCGCCGAAGCACGCGGCAGGTCCGCCGCCCAACGACGTGATCGCGGACTACGACGCGCTGTCGGCCTCCCAGATCGTCCCCCTGCTCAGCGGTCTCGACGCGAGTGAGCGCGCGCGCGTCGCGTCCTACGAGGCTGCCGCGCGCGGGCGCCAGACGATCCTGCAGCGCCTCGCGCAGCTCGACGGTGTCAGTGGCTGACCTCGAGGTCCGTCCCTCCTCGGACGCCGACATCGAGCGCGTGGAGCTTCTCATCGCCGACGGCCTGGCGCGCCTGCACACGCTGCGCGGCGGGGGAGCGCTGCTCGAGACGCTCGGTGTCGGCGACGACGCCTCGCCGGCGGCCCTCGCGAGAGCCGTGTGCGCGGGCCCGCGCGACGACGTCCTGGGCTACGTCGCCGTCCTCGAGGCCGCGGTGGTCGGCGTGGCCGTCGCGGTTCGCGAGCCCCGCTGCCTCACGGTCGTGGGCGTGCACGTCGCGCGGTCACTGCGGCGTCGGCGGATCGGCTCGGCGCTGATCGACGCGCTGGGCGGTGTCGCGTCCACCGAGGGGGTTCGGCTCGAGGCGGTGGCGCTCCCGGGCGACCAGACGACGAAGTCGATGTTCGAGGCCGCGGGCTTCCGCGCGCGGCTGCTCAGGCTGAGCGTCGAGCGCTGAGCGCCGGCCGCTTCGCCGCCCCGGGCGGTGGTGGCGGCGGGATGCGCATGCCGAGGAGCTTCGCCAGCGCCGGCACGTGACCAGCCGCGCGGACGGCCGCGGCCTGGGCCTCCTCGGCCGCGGGGATGCCCGCGGGCTTGACGGACCGCCGCATCGGCGACGCGACGACGGCCTCGAGCAGCGCGATCCATGCCGTCGCGGTGAGCTCGGCGGTCATCGCCGCGCCCGCGGCGTCCGCGAGCTTGGCGGCCAGCTCGGCGGGGCAGCGCGTCGAGGTGTCCGGCGGGCGCGACACGACCGCGAGCGCCTCGCGGACCTCGCCGGCCGCGAGCAGCGACTCGACCTTCGCGACCCACTGGGTGCGCATCTCGTCGGTCTTCGCGCGCAGCACGCCCTGGAGCTCCTTGAGCATGGCGCGTCCCTCTTCGTCCAGGCTGACCGTGCGCGCGGAGGTGACCACGGGACGAAGGTCGCGAAGCTTGACGGTCGCACCGGCCTGCTGCACGGCGGCGGCACGGTCCTTCCACGCCGCGAGCGTCGTCAGCGGCAAGAGGTCCTCGGCGATCGAAAGGATCGTCTCGGGCGCGATCGTGGGCCGTCCCTGGGCGAGTGCCGCGCGGTTCTGCTCCTCGATCGCGGTGCGCACGGCGGGCAGCCCGCCGCGCAGCAGCTGCTCGGCGATCGGCAGCTGCTCGGGACGGAGTGTGGCGAGCAGGGCGTTGCGGTGCACGGTCGACGCGCGCAGCTCCTGGGGCCTGCCCGGGGCGCCGCCGCGGCGATCTCCGCGCGCACCGGAGCGCTCGGGACGCGCACCGCGGTCAGGACGCGCACCGCGGTCAGGACGCGCACCGCGGTCCGGCGCGCCGCCCTCGGCGCGCGGGGGCCTGCCGCGCGATGCCCCGTCGGATCCCGGTGCGCCCGGGCCCGTCCTCGCGCGATCCCTCGGCGCGCGCGGGCCTCGTGGGCCCCTGTCGTCGCGATCGCCGTCGCGGCGACGCTCGTCGCGACGCCCGCGGCCCTTGGGCGCGAGGGTGACCTCGACGCCGGGCGCGGGCCGCTCAGGTCCGATGAACTGGATCGCCTCACCGCGGGGGTCGAGCGGGGAGGGCTCCTTTCGGGGCAGCACGCTCAGGACGTCCACGCCGTCGAGGCCCGTCTCGACCTCCGCTCGGAACACCTCGCCCACCGTCGCGCCCGAGGGCACGATCGCAGCGTCGAGGGAGCCGCGCGGCTCGCGGGCTCCCGCGGCGCGCCACGTGAAGCGCCCGTCGTCCAGGCGACTCGTCAACTCGATCTCTATGCGGCGTGCCACGGCCGCCAAACATAGCCCGTTCGATAAGAAATCCGTGTGCGACGTGGCCCCAGGTGCGCGCACCCCTACGATCGAGGTCGCACGGGCACCTGGATCCGTGGAGCCATCGAGGAGGAGCGGTGACCGAGTTCGGCGACGACACGCCGCAGAGCCACCTCGCGGGCGCCGGTGCTGCCAACGAGCCGTCGCCCCCGGGAGCAGGGCCGGCTTCGGCGAACGAGCCCGCGCCCGGGTCCCCGCTCGACGATCTCGAGGTGCCCGGCGCCAGCCCGGGCGCCCCGGTGCCCCCGGCACCGGCTCTTCCACGCGCCGTGTGGCCCTCGGTGCCCGCCGTGCCGCTCGGCTCGCCGCGCGCCGTGGCGGTCCCGGTTGCGGCGACCGGCACCAAGCCGATGCGCGCGCGCCAGTGGATCGGCGTCGCGGCGGTCGCCGCCGTGGTCGGCGGGCTCATCGGCGGGGGGATCGTCTGGGCCGCGGGACCCCAGCACTCGACGACCGCCTCGATCACGCTGCTCAACTCCAACGACAAGCCCGGCGCGGCGCAGCTCGCCTCGGGAGAGTCGATCCCGACGCTCGTCAAGGCCGTGTCGCCCTCCGTCGTCTCGATCGACGTCAGCACGTCGTCGAGTGAGGACCAGGGCACCGGGATGATCATCACGCGCGGCGGGCTCGTGGTCACCAACAACCACGTGATCGCCGCGGCTGCGGGCGGCCAGGGCACGATCACCGTCACGAGGACCGGCACGACCTCGGTGCTGCCCGCCACACTGCTCGGCACGGACCCGACCCAGGACGTCGCGCTGCTGCAGATCCAGGGCGCCTCGAACCTGCCGCCGGTGACCTTCGGGAACTCGCTGCGCCTCCAGGTCGGCGACAGCGTCGTGGCCATCGGCAACGCGCTGGGTCTCGCCGCGGGGACCCCCACGGTCACCCAGGGGATCGTCTCGGCGCTCGGGCGCACGGTGACCGCCGGCAGCTCGGCGAGCGCCTCGACCGAGACGCTGTTCAACATGATCCAGACCGACGCGGCGATCAACCCCGGCAACTCGGGCGGACCGCTCATCGACTCCGCGGGTCGCGTCATCGGGATGAACACGGCCGTCGCCGGCGCGACGACGGACGGGACGAACGCCCAGAACATCGGTTTCGCGATCCCCGCGGCGCGCATCGAGGCGCTGCTGCCGAGCCTTCTGCACAGCACGCCCGCGACGGTGCCGCACCGAAAGGGCGCCTACCTGGGCGTCTACATCCGCACGGTCACGCCGGCCAACGCGGCGAGCCTCGGGGTGACGGTCACCTCCGGGGCGATCGTCGTCGGGCTGGTGCCGGGCCTTCCGGCGGCCAACGCGGGGATCAAGCTCAACGACGTGATCGTGGCGATCAACGGCACGACGGTTCGCTCGGACACCGACGTGGCGACGATCATGCGGTCGCTCAAGCCCGGCGAGACCGTCACCGTCGTGGTCTGGCGCGCCGGCAAGGACGTGTCGATCCCGGTCCAGGTCGGGACGCCGCCGGCGTAGCGGTCAGGCGGTGGTCGCGATGCCGCCGTCGACGGGCAGCACCGCACCGGTGACGTAGGAGGCCGCCGGCGACGACAGGTAGATCGCCGCGCCCGCCATGTCCGAGGGCCGCCCGATCCGCTTCATCGGCGCGGCCTGGGCGATCTGGTCACCGAATGCCTCGAGCGTGGAGCGCATCATCTTGGAGGGGAACGGCCCCGGCGCGATCGCGTTCACGGTGATCGACGGCGCGAGGCGGCTCGCGAGGTGGCGCGTCATGTGGTGCAGCGCCGCCTTGGAGGCCGAGTACGAGTAGGTCTCCATCATCGGGACGCGGAGCCCGTCGATCGAGCCGATGTTGATCACCCGCGAGGGGTCGTCGGGCGTCGAGGCGGCCTCGAGCAGGGGCAGCAGGTACCTGGTCGTGAAGAAGACGCCCTTGACGTTGAGGGCGAGGACGCGCTCCCAGGCCGCCTCGTCGAACTCCTCGATGGGCGCGCCCCAGGTGGCGCCCGCGTTGTTGACCAAGATGTCAAGGGACGCCTCGCGGCTCTCGAGCTCGCCGGCGAGCTGGGCGCACGCGCCCTCGCTCGAGAGGTCCGCGGGCAGCGCCGTGACGTCCCCGCCCGCGGAGCGAAGTTCCTCGGCCAGCGCCTCGCACACGTCCACCTTGCGCGACGACAGGTAGACCTTGACCCCCGCGTCGACGAAGCCGCGCACGATCATCTCGCCGATGCCCCGGCTGCCTCCGGTCACGAGCGCGGTCTTGCCCGCGATGGAAAACAGCTCCGTCATGTCGGCCTCCTACGTCGCCCGGCACACCATAGGCGGGGCCGGCGAGGGCGCTGAGAGGACCACGGACGGCGCGTGCCGAGCTACAGCGCGGGATTCGTGGGGGACAGGAAGGCAACCTGCGGGCGCGAGAGCTCGGGGCGCCGCGCCGCCGCGACCACGAGGGCCTCGTCGACGTCCCACGCCACGACGTGCTCCGCGGTGAAGCCGGGCCGCAGCAGCGACCCCCAGGTCACGGTCCACAGCCACGGCCCCGAACGGCCCGTGGGCCCGGGGGAGGGGAGCGCGCCCATCGGACGCACGTCGCCTCGGTCGTTCACTTGGCTCACATCGATCCCCCGGGGCTCACACGTGGCGGACGTCGGCGGAGCGGGTGCGCCCAGGGCGTCCCGCTCCGCCGACCTTTCCGCACAGCGCTGTTGTCGTGGCGCTCAGTGGCCGCCGCCGCCGCCGCCGCCGCCG
>Ga0209698_10000631_pt1 | contig 40178 bp, 39 predicted proteins | sample LitLauG_LLR_2012_FD_187203 | JGI IMG/M metagenome (GOLD analysis project Ga0209698, IMG submission 187203) | Freshwater sediment microbial communities from Pennsylvania, USA - Little Laurel Run_MetaG_LLR_2012 (SPAdes) (version 2) | ecosystem: Environmental > Aquatic > Freshwater > Creek >... | reverse complement strand
CGTTGACCTGATAGGACACACCGGCGATGCCCTGATAGCCGAACACACTCGAATGACCGTCAAAAGCGGCGGTCGATCCGCCGCCCGGGCCGACCAGAGCGCCGGAGCCGTGGCCATCCAAAAAGACGACGCCGACACCGCCGCCAACGAACGGATCAAGCCGAGACGCCGGGATCAAATCGACCAGGACGTTGGCCATGAGCGTATAGGCGTTTGTCTCGCCGTCAGGACGGCTGCAGGAGCCGCTGTTGAACCCTGTCGCCGCGCTGTAGGTGAGCGAGCTGTTCGGTTTGCACAAATAGGTCGGCACGCTCTCGAGTGACCGCACCGTCTTCAGCCGGTCGGGGCGCCAGCCGCCTTCGACTTCGAGCCGCAGATAGGGCGACAGGCGATAGCCGACCCGCCCCAACACCACGGCGTTGTCATCCGTCCGCACCTTTATCGACGGGTTTCCAGCGGAGGTCTCGACCGTCTTGCTCGGTTGATGAGCGCCCACATCGAGCGCGCCGTACCAGCCGTCGGCCGCCCATGAACTTGAGGCGACGCTCACCGCCGCCAGGGCGATTCCGCCCAACAAACTCAGTCTCATGCTCACGTTCCTTTACTAATGACGGCGGCCATCGCGACCCTGCCCGACTATAACCAAGGCTCACACTCTCAAGCGTGTCCCAGGGGACACACCCGCGCGCAATCCGCCTAAAACCGGCCGACGCGTGGGCGAACCGAGGTCCGAATCAGGCGGTCGCCGAACTCAGACCAGTTTCACACTACGATCTATAGGCTTATTTTGGGTCTGCAATCAATCATCTGCGCGGTTTTGATGAAGATTGTGGCGAGCGTCCCGCGAATCGGAATTCCCTCCGCAGACCCTTCGGTTCACGCACGGCCCTTACGCGAGATTAACCCCTCCCGGTGCTGAGTGGGGACGGCAAGTGCAGGAATTCGTTCCCCAAAGGAGACCATGATAACACGTCATGAGCACGCGGACTGGCTCGGCGGCCCAGGCGAGCAGCCGCCCGACGCGCCCGCGCGCCAGATCCTTGGCGTGACCGAATCGGCCTGGGTGAGTGTCGAGCCGACTCTGGACGCGACCGCCGCGGCGGCCTGCAGGATGGCCGATTTTCACGCGCGAGCCGGTCAGGTTTGCCTGGCGCCGGACCACGACGGGGCGCTTCGCGAAGTCTATTTCGGCTTGGGGGACGGATCCGGCGGGGCGATGGCCTATCGCGCCCTGCCCAAACGGCTTTCCGCGGGAAGCTATCGCCTGACCCGACCGGTGAATGCAGAGCCAGGCTTCGAGGAGGCCGCGGTCGTCGCCTGGGGCTTGGGCGCCTATCGCTTTGATCGCTACCGTTCAAAGCCGGCCCCTGAGGTGGCGCGCATCGTCGACGTCCCGACTGAAATCGAGCGGCGCGCGCGGGCGATCGTCGGCGCCTGCGCCCTGGCGCGCGACATGGTGAACACGCCCGCGAACGACATGGGTCCCGCCGAAATCGCCCAGGCCGCCAATGACCTGGCAACGGCTCACGGAGCCGGCCTGACGGTGACCGGCGGCGCGGAACTGCTGTCCGCGGGTTACCCCGCGGTGCACGCTGTCGGTCGCGCGGCGACGGGCGACCGCGCGCCAAGATTCGTCGAGCTGTCGTGGGGCGCAACCTCCCACCGCCACCTCGTCATAATCGGCAAGGGCGTCAGTTTCGACACCGGCGGACTCGACCTCAAGCCGTCCTCGGGCATGCGTTGGATGAAAAAGGACATGGGCGGCGCGGCGCACGCCCTGGCCCTGGGCAGTATGATCATGACTCTGGGTCTGCCGATCAGATTGACCGTCTTGATCCCGGCCGTCGAGAACGCCGTCGGGCCCGACGCGATGCGACCGGGCGATGTTCTGGCAACTCGGAAGGGCCTTTCGGTGGAGGTCGGCAACACAGACGCCGAGGGCCGCCTGATCCTCGCCGACGCCCTGACCCGCGCCGACGAGCTGAAACCGGATCTGACCCTCGATCTGGCTACCCTGACCGGCGCGGCGCGGGTCGCGCTGGGTCCGCAGGTGGTTCCGTTCTTTACCCCCGATGACCGGTTGGCCGCCAAGCTCGCCGCCGCCTCCAGCGCCGTCCAGGATCCGCTTTGGCGCATGCCTCTGTGGAAGGACTATGCCCCAGCCCTAGAAAGCGACATCGCCGATATCAAGAATGATCCGGACGCCTGGGCTCAGGCGGGCTCGGTGACGGCGGCGCTGTTCCTGCAAAGGTTTGCGCCAGCCGGCCCATGGGCCCATTTCGACATCTTCGCGTGGAATGCGCGCGCGCGGCCGGGCTGGCCGACCGGCGCGGAGGCGCAAGCGATCCGCGCAATTTTCGCGATGCTCGAGGCATGGTCCGCGTGATGCTTGACCCCCGAACCACGCTCGCGCGCGGCGGGGTCGCGCGATCCGAACTCGAAGGGCTCACGCCGGCGGACCGCTTCGTCGAGGTCAAGGGGCGGGCTTGCGCCGCGCCTCGCGCGGCGATCCGAGCCGGGCCTGAGTCCGCGGCCGAGCAGGTCGATCAGCTGCTCTTTGGCGAACGCTTCGATGTGCTCGATATCTGCGAAGGCTACGCCATGGGCCAGGCCGCGCGCGACGGATACGTCGGCTGGGTGGAAACCTCCGCGCTGGCCAAGGTCGACCAGGTTCCAACCCATCGCGTGAGCGCGCTGCGCACATTCGCCTTCGCCACGCCGTCGATCAAATCCGCTTATGCGGGACCCTACAGTCTCAATGCTCTGGTGACGGTGGTGGAAACCGACGGCCCGCTGGCGCATGCCCAGGACGCCGGCTGGATTCCGCGCGCGCACCTCACGCAGATTGGCGAGGGGTTCGAAGACCCCGCCGCCGTCGCCGAACGTTTCCTTGGCGCGCCATACCTCTGGGGCGGTCGTGACAGCCTCGGGCTCGATTGTTCGGGACTTGTGCAGCAAGCCTTCTACGCGGCGGGTTGGGGCTGCCCTCGCGACGCCGACCAACAGGCCGGTTTAGGGCGAGAGATCGCCCGTGTGGACCTCCGTCGGGGCGATCTGGTGTTCTGGCGCGGCCATGTCGGCATGATGGTCGACGCCAGCCGGTTCATTCACGCCAACGGGCACCACATGGCGGTCGTTATCGAAGACCTTGAAGTCGCCGTTTCGCGGATCGCCGCCGCGGGCTCGGGCGCCCCGACCGCCTTTCGCCGCGTGAACGTCGGCGTTTGATTTGATGGCGCGCGGCCTATGGGGCTATTGCGCCGGCCCAGCCAGCGCGCGCGAAAAAACGCTGGCGTCGACGTTGCCGCCCGAAAAGATGATCGCGGCTGTCCGGCCCGCCAGTTTCAGCTTGCCCGCGAGCAAGGCGGCCAGGGCGACAGACCCGCCAGGCTCCACGACCAACTTCAATGCGGTGAATGCATAGCGCATCGCCGCGGCGACCTCGTCATCGGAAACCGCGAGCGCGGCCTTGAGGTGATCCTGCAGGATCGGGAAGGTTAGCCGGCCCGTCATCGGCGATTCCAGCGCATCGCATAGGGAGCGCGGCGAGGCAGGCGCGCCGACGCGCTCACCCGCGGCCAGCGACCGACGCAGGTCGTCATAACCTTGGGGTTCGACCCCGTAGAGCTCGATCCGTGGGGCCAGAGCGCGAGCGGCGATGCAGACTCCGGCCATCAGGCCGCCGCCGCCGACGGGACCCAGCAGGCAATCCACATCAACCCCCAGGTCTGACGCCGCCAAAAGGATTTCCAGACCGACGGTCCCCTGGCCGGCGATGATGTCGGGATCGTCGAAGGCGGGCACGATGATCGCTTCGCGCTCGGCCGCCGCGCTGGCGGCGATGGCCTCACGGTCGTCGCGGGCGCGATCGTAGAAACGAATTTCGGCGCCATAACCGCGCGTCGCCTCGACTTTGATCTCAGGCGCGTCGGCCGGCATCACGATCAGAGCCGGCATGCCCAGCAGCTTCGCGGCCAGGGCCACCCCTTGCGCATGGTTGCCGGACGAAAATGCGACAACCCCACGCGATCGCGCGCCTTCGGAAATCTGGCTGAGGCGATTATAGGCGCCGCGAAATTTGAACGCGCCCACTCTTTGAAGAGTCTCCAGTTTCATCAGCACCCGACCGCCCAGGCGCTCGTTCAGCGCCGGGCTTTCGATCAGAGGCGTCCGAATCGCATGTCCGGCGAGGCGGGCGGCGGCGCCCTCGATGTCGGCGAACTGTACGCTCATCGCGCGAACACCTGACGGTCATCCGCGAAAGCCTTGAACTCAAGGGCGTTTCCGGAGGGATCGAGGAAGAACATGGTGTGTTGCTCACCCGGCAGGCCCTTGAACCTCACCTGAGGCGCAATGAGGAATTGCAGGCCCGCTTCGGCGAGCCGCGCGGCGAGCGCACGCCACGCATCCACATCGAGGATCACCCCGAAATGGCGTACCGGCACCGCCTCGCCATCCACCGCGCTGGTGGCGGCAGGATCGCCTAGCGCCGCGCGATGCGCGACGATCTGGTGCCCATGAAGATCAAAATCCACCCAGTTGTCCGATGATCGCCCCTCCGGACAGCCCAAAAGAGCGCCGTAAAAGGCCCGCGCCTCGTCAAGGTCGCGAACCGGAAAGGCGAGATGAAAACGAGGGCGATTCATGGCGCCGCCTTAGCGGGCGCGGCCCGTCCGGGCAATTCAGGGCCTGGACTTGGGGCGCTTTTCTGGTGCTCTTACGGGTTCGCAAGCGCCGCCGCACGCGAAGAGGCAAACGTTCATGAGAGTTGACGCCGAAACCTGGATCGCCGCTGGCGAAGCGGCTTTGCCACAAGCCATAGCTCTGCGGCGGGCGATACACGCTGAGCCGGAGCTGGGCCTGGACCTGCCCAAGACCACGGCCAAGGTGCGGGCCGCCCTGGCCGGCCTCCCCCTGGAGATAAAGGAAGGCGCATCCACCAGCGGCATCATGGCCATTCTGCGCGGCCCCGCCAACGGGCGCACCGTGCTGTTGCGCGGCGACATGGACGCCCTGCCTCTGCATGAGGACACTGGCGTGGAGTTTGCCTCCCGGCATGAGGGCGCCATGCATGCCTGCGGCCATGACACCCACGTGGCGATGCTCGCCGGCGCCGCGCGCGCCCTTTGTGAACGGCGAGAAACGCTCAACGGTTCGGTGATGTTCATGTTCCAGCCCGGCGAGGAAGGCTGGCACGGCGCGCGGCACATGATCGAGGACGGCCTGCTCGACCCCGCGCCTGATGCGGCCTTCGCCCTGCATATCTCCCCGAACATGCCCGCGGGGGTTTTCGCGGGTCGCACTGGACCGCTGCTCGCCTCATCCGACAAGCTGCGCATCAAGGTCATTGGCCGCGGCGGCCACGCCTCGATGCCTCAGGACGCCCTGGACCCCGTGCCGATCCTTTGCGAGATCGTCACGGCGCTGCAGACGTTCGTCACCCGGAGCATTTCGGTCTTCGATCCCGCGGTCATCACCATCGCGCGCATCGAGGCGGGGACGACCGATAATGTCATCCCCGAGGACGGCCGACTCTGGGGCACGCTGCGCACTCTTTCCGAACGTACGCGCGCGACCGCGCACGCGGGAATTCGCCGCGTCGCCGAACATGTCGCCGCGGCCCACGGCGCCACCGCCGAAGTGGAGATCGACGCCGGCTTTCCGGTGACCGTTTGCGACGGGCGCGTGACCGATCTTGCGCGGCGCACGGCGACCAATCTTTTCGGCGATGGCGGGTGGGTGACCATGGCCCACCCGATGATGGGCGCCGAGGACTTTTCCTACGTGCTTCACCGCTCGCCCGGCGCGATGGCGTTTTTGGGGGCGGCGCCGGAGGGTGGCGACTACCGCACGTGCTGCGCCCTGCACTCCAACCGTATGGTGCTCAGCGAAGCGGCCATGGCCAGAGGCATCGCCATGCATTGCGCGATGGCCCAGGCGATGCTGTCGAACGACCTGGAACTCTAGCGCCTACCGCCTTCTCGGCATGCCTCCGTTCGCCCTCGCGAGCGGGCGGGATTGGAGTCGTTCAGAAACCCCAGCCTCGGCGGGCGGTCTCGATCGCCGCCAGTTTTTCCTCGAACGCGCTCCAGTCATCGTGAGCGGCGATTGGCGCACACAGGGCCTCAATCTGATCGTAGAGCAGTTCCTCGGGCTCGGGCTGTTTGAAAAAATCGGCTTCGAGGCGTTCGGGCCGCTCCGGCTCGCGTCCGGCGAATAGCGCCCGGAGGGCCAAAAACGCTTCACCCTGATAAAGGTCGGCGCGGGGGCCTTTCAGGGCGCGCATCTCGGAAGCCTGGCCGCAGAACCAGTCAAAAAAGAACGGCTCCCAGCGCAATCGTTCGCCGCCTTCCGCGAGCGCTTTGAACGCCGCATTGGCCAGCTCGATGTCCGCCTCCAGCGTCGCCGGCGTGAGGCCCAGGCGCCTCGCCATCGCGCCGGCCAACGCCGCGCGATAGGTTTCGCCAAAGCCATTGAGCACCTCCACCAGGGGCTCGGCTTCGCTGACGATGGCCAAGGCGCCGGCGAGCTGGCGCAGATTCCAGAAGACGGCCTCTGGCTGACGGCCAAAACTGTAGAGCCCGGATTGATCGAAATAGGCGGCGACGAAGTTCGGGTCGTTACGGGGCAGGAACCGGTAGGGGCCGTAATCGAAACTCTCGCCATTGATGTTCATGTTGTCGGTGTTGAGCACACCATGAACGAATCCGGCCGTCATCCAGGTCGCCGTCAAAGTGGCGCACCGCTGTGACACCGCCTCCAGCACCGCGGCGGCGCGATTTTCGGCGTTGTCGAGATGCGGATAGTAGACCGCGACAACGTGATCGATCAGCTTGCCGACGTTATCGGCCCGCTCCAGCGCGGCATGCCGCTGAAAGGTTCCGAACCGCACATGGCTATGTGACAAACGCGTCAGAACGGCGCCCCGCGTGGGACTGGGCTCGTCGTTCCGGCTGAGCGCCTCGCCCGTTTCGACCAGGGAGAACGATCGCGACGTCGGCACGCCGAGCGCTTCGAGCATGGCCGTGGCCAGCACTTCGCGCACCCCTCCCTTCAGGGTCAGACGGCCGTCGGCGGTGCGTGACCACGGGGTTTGGCCCGAGCCTTTCGTCCCGAGGTCGAGCAGGCGTCCCGTCTCCATTTCCCGCAGCTGCGCGAACAGAAAGCCGCGGCCGTCGCCGAGATCGGGGTTGTAAACGCGGAACTGATGGCCGTGATAACGCATCGCCAGCGGCGGCGGCGCATAGCCTGGCAACGCCTCGAAACGCCCAAAATGGGCCAGCCATTCGTCATTGGTCAGAGTGTCGAGACCTACCGTCTTAGCGGCGCGATCGTTTCGATACCTCAGCATCAGGGATGGAAACCGGGCGGCTTCAACGGGATCGGCGAATTCCGGACCCAAGGCCTCGAAGCGCGGATCGGGGCGAAAGGCGGCGTTTGGCGGCATGTCCCTTTATGCGACAAGATCGCATCGAGGCCCATGGTTGATTTAAACCGCACGGCCGTCGGGCTGTTGGGCTTCGCGCGCGTCTCGCCGTCGTGCTAGCGACAGGGCGATGGCCAGACGTCCGACCCTCGATTTTCTGAAGACCGAGACCGGAGCCGGCGTCGCGCTGGCGCTGGCCGTCGTGATGGCGCTTGTCATGGCGAACTCCCCGTTCGCGGACGACTACTTCGGCTTCATTCACGCACCGATCCCGATCCGTGTCGGGGACTTCGCCCAGACCCTCGACGTGCTGGCCTGGACCCGAGACGGGTTGATGACCGTGTTCTTTCTCGTCGTCGGCCTGGAGATCAAATACGAGGTTTTGCGCGGCGAGTTCTCCTCGCCTCGTCGCCTGGCCCTGCCGGTATTCGCGGCGGTGGGCGGCATGGCGGGGCCGGCCCTCGTCTACCTGGTGGTCAATCTCGGCGCAAAGGGCGACGTGTCGGGTTGGCCGATCGCCACGCCAACCGACGTGGCCTTTTCGCTGGCGGCGTTGTCGGTCTTCGGGCGGCGACTGCCGGAGTCCCTCAGACTCTTTCTGCTGACCCTTGCGGTGGCGGACGACCTCGGCGCGATCATATTGATCGGGGTCGTCTATTCCACTTCGTTGGATGAGGGCGCATTGGCCGGCGCCGTCATGGCCCTGGGCGGGCTTGCGGCCCTGTCGCGCTGGCGCACGGCGCCGAGACTGTTCTACGCCATCGGCTTCATTCTGGTTTGGGCGTTCACGCTCAAGTCGGGGATCAATACCTCCATCGCCGGCTTTCTGTGCGCGATGGTGACGCCGGTCGATCCACGGCGCGCCGATCAGGACAGCATGTTGAAGACGTTCATGGACGGGCTGCACCCCTATGTCGCCTACGCCATCCTGCCCTTCTTCGCCTTTGTGTCCGCCGGATTCTCGATCGGAACCGTCGGGTGGCGCGAGCTCCTTGGTCCCGTGCCGGTGGGGATTGTCGCGGCCCTTCTCCTCGGCAAGCCTCTGGGCGTCATGGCGGCGTCCGGTCTGGCGGTTGTGACGCGGCTGGCGCGCCGCCCTCTTGGCGCCCGGTGGTCGGACCTTACCGGCGTCGCCATGCTGTGCGGGGCCGGCTTCACCTTGAGCTTCTTCCTGGGCGCCCTGGCCTATCCGCGCGCCGACGAGGGGGCGCAGGGGCTTATTCGGGCCGCGGTGACGATCGGCTCCACCCTGTCGATCGCCGCCGGCGGAGCCCTGCTGACCATCGCTCGGCGATCGCGGGAACCTTGACGATCATCAGCCGGGCGCGCATAAGCCCGCGCTTCCGGCGCCAGACCTAGCCTAGCGCCTCCACCGCCACGCCACCCGGACCCCCGGGACGAGGGCGGAGGGGACCCCCGTCCGCGTGATCGCGCACGGGGGCGTTTGCCGTTGCGTATTGGTCTCGATGGGTCGCCATCGGGAACGAGTTGAAGGACCGACCATGTTCGAAGGACTGAGCGAAAGGCTCACGAACGTATTCGACCGCCTGTCCGGTCGCGGCGTTCTGTCCGAGAAAGACATCGACGAGGCCATGCGCGAAGTGCGCGTGGCGTTGCTTGACGCCGACGTGGCCTTGCCGGTCGTACGCGACTTCATCGCCAAGGCGCGCGAAGCCGCCCAGGGCGAGGCGGTGATCCGATCGGTCAAGCCGGCCGATCAGGTGATCAAGATCGTCTACGACGGCCTGGTCGATATGCTGGGCGGCGAAACCGCCGAACCCCTGCGACTGGCCCTCAATCCGCCGACCGTCATCATGATGGCGGGCCTGCAGGGCTCAGGTAAGACGACCATGTCGGCCAAGCTTGGCCTGCGGCTCAATCGAACCGAGCGCAAGCGCGTGATGATGGCCTCGCTGGACGTCCGCCGGCCGGCCGCGATGGAACAGCTGGCGGTGCTCGGCAAGGAAGCCGGCGTCGACACCCTGCCGATCGTGGTGGGCCAGTCGCCGGCCGATATCGCCAGACGCGCGATGACCGCGGCCAGGCTGGGCGGCTTCGATGTGCTGATCCTCGACACGGCCGGGCGCACGACGCTCGACGAGGCGATGATGAGCGAGGCGGCCGAAATCGCCCGCATCGCCAGTCCCGCCGAGACCCTGCTTGTCGCCGACAGCCTCACCGGCCAGGACGCGGTGCGCACCGCCAAAGCCTTCCATGAGCGTCTCCCGCTGACCGGCCTGGTGCTGACCCGCGCCGACGGCGACGCACGCGGCGGCGCGGCCCTGTCGATGCGCGCGGTGACGGGCCTGCCGATCAAGTTCCTCGGCACGGGCGAGAAAATCGACGCCCTCGACGTGTTCGACGCCCACCGCGTCGCCGGTCGCATCCTGGGGCGCGGCGATGTCGTCGCGCTGGTCGAACGCGCCGCGCAGGACCTGGATCACGCCAAGGCCGAGGCCATGGCCCGCAAGCTGGCCAAGGGCCAGTTCGACATGGACGATATGGCCGATCAGCTGGCGCAGATGGAGCGCATGGGCGGCATGGAAGGCCTGATGGGCATGCTGCCAGGCGTGCAGAAGATGAAACAACAGATCGCCGAATCCGGCGTCACCGATCGGATGATCCGGCGCCAGCGCGCCATCATTGGCTCCATGACCAAGAAAGAGCGCAAAAAACCCGATCTGCTGCAGGCTTCCCGCAAACGGCGCATCGCTGCTGGCGCCGGGGTCGAGGTGCAGGACGTGAACCGGCTGCTCAAACAGCACCGCCAGATGCAGGACGCCTTCAAGATGATGGCCCGCGACGGCGGCAAGGGGTTCGCGCGCATGGCGGGCATGCTCGGCGGCGGCAATATGGCGGCGATGAAGGCCCTGGGCGGCGGCATGCGGCCGCCCGGCCTGCCCGGCGCGGATGTGGGCGCCACGCCGCAGGCCAACTTGCCCGGACTGCCGGGACTGGGCGCCGGCGCGCCAAAGCTTCCAGGTCTCGGCGGCCTGCCGCCCGGCCTCAATCCCTTCAAGAAACCCTAAGACTTTCAACCCAAAGGACTGAACTCCCCCTATGCTGAAAATTCGACTTTCCCGCGGCGGCACCAAGAAGCGCCCCTACTATTCCATCGTCGTCGCCGACAGCCACGCGCCGCGCGATGGCCGTTTCATCGAAAAGGTCGGGACCTACAACCCGCTCCTGAAAAAGGACGACCCGCAGCGCATCACACTCAAGGGCGAACGCATCGCCGAGTGGCTCGCCAAGGGCGCCCAGCCCACCGATCGCGTCGCGCGCTTCCTGTCGGTTCAGGGTCTGGTCGCCTGGACGCCCGGCAATAATCCCAAGAAGGCCGAGCCGCACGCCAAGGCCAAGGAACGCGCGCAGGAACGCGAAGAGCGCGCCGCGGCGCTCGCCGCCGCCGCCGCCGAAGCGGCCGCCAACCCGGTCGTCGAGGAAGCGCCTGTCGAGGAGGTCCCCGCCGAGGAGGCCGCTCCGGCCGTCGAAGCCGCAGCCGACGAAACGCCCGCCGCCGAAGAGGCTCCCATGGCGCCGGCTGAAAGCGAACCGGCGGCCGAGTAGGGGTTAGCGCCCTTGGCCGAACCGCATGGGCTGATCCTGGTCGCGCAGGCGGCCGGGGCCTTTGGCGTGCATGGCGAGGTGCGGATCACGGCGTTCACGCAGGATCCCGCCGCGCTGCTCGACTACGCCAGATTGTTGCGCGAGGACGGCTCTCCCGGCCTCACGCTGACGGGGGGGCGCGTCGCCAATGGCGCGGTCATCGGCCGGGTCAAGGAGGTCGAAACACGCGAACAGGCGCAGGCTCTGCGGGGACTGCGCCTCTATATCGAGCGTGATCGCCTGCCCGAACCCGATGACGACGAATACTACATCGCCGATCTGGTCGGCATGACGGTGTTGGGCCAGGACGGGGCCGCGACCGGCGCGGTGAAGTCGGTGCAGAACTTCGGCGCGGGCGATCTGCTGGAGATCGCGCCGCTTGATGGCTCCCCCAGCTGGTGGGCGCCGTTCACGCGTGAAGTCGTGCCCGAAGTTCGCCTGGGTGACCGCGCCGTGGTCGTGATTCCGCCGCCCGTGGACGAAGAAACGCCGCCCTAACGCAAATCAGGTGGCGTCGACTCGGCGATGAGCTTTGCGATCGCCTCGTCCACCGTCAGGATTTCCTGTCCCTCCGAACCCAGTCGGCGCAGCGCGACCTTGCCTTCCTCGGCTTCGCGGCGGCCGACCACGGCGATGACCGGAACCTTGGCGAGGGAGTGTTCCCGCACCTTGTAGCCGACCTTCTCATTGCGCAGGTCGGTCTCGACCCTGAGCCCGGCCTTGCGCATCCTGGCTGCGGCCTCGGCGGCATAGCCGTCGGCGTCGTTGGTGATCGTCGCGACCACCGCCTGAACGGGCGCGAGCCACAATGGGAACGCGCCTGCGAAGTGCTCGATGAGCACGCCGGTGAACCGCTCCAATGACCCCAGGATCGCCCGGTGCAGCATCACTGGCCGGTGCTTCTGGCCATCCTCGCCGATGTAGGTGGCGTCCAGCCGTTCGGGCAGCACGTAGTCCAGCTGCAGCGTGCCGCACTGCCAGGTGCGCCCGATGGCGTCGCGCAGGTGAAACTCCAGCTTTGGGCCATAGAAGGCGCCTTCGTTGGCGATGCGCTCCACCTCGACGCCGGCCGCCCTGGCCGCGCGCTCAAGGGTGTCCTCGGCCACCGTCCATTGTTCGTCGGAGCCGAATCGAAGATCGGGCCGCAACGCCAGCTTCACCGAATGAAGTTCCACCTCCAGATCGGCATAGATCTGTTTCAGCAGTTCGATGAACGACTGCGATTCCGCCTCGATCTGCGCCTCGGTGCAGAAGATGTGGCCGTCGTCCTGCGCCAGGCCCCGCACGCGCATGATCCCGTGCAGCGAGCCCGAACTTTCGTTGCGGTGGAGACCATCGAACTCAGCCATGCGGATCGGCAGGTCGCGGTACGACTTCTGACCATGGTTGAAGATCTGGACGTGGCCCGGGCAGTTCATCGGCTTGAGCGCGAGGGTGTCGCCGTCCTCGGTCTCGCAGACGAACATATTGTCGTGGAACTTCTCCCAGTGCCCGGATTTCTCCCAGAGCACGCGGTCGAGCACCTGCGGCGTTTTCACCTCGACATAGTCGTGCGCCTCGACGCGCCGGCGCACATAGTTCTGCAGGGTCCGATAGAGCGTCCAGCCCTTCGGGTGCCAGAAGATCATGCCGCGGCCCTCCTCCTGCAGGTGGAAGAGATCCATCGCCGCGCCGATCTTGCGGTGGTCGCGCTTTTCCGCTTCCTCGACGCGCTTGAGGTAGGCGGCCAGGTCGGCGTCCGAGGCCCAGGCGGTGCCATAGATGCGTTGGAGCTGGGGGTTGCGATGGTCGCCGCGCCAGTAGGCGCCAGCGAGCTTGGTCAGCTTGAACGCCTTGCCGACATGTCGGGTCGAGGGCAGGTGCGGGCCGCGGCAGAGATCTTTCCACGCGCCCTGCCGGTAGACCGTGATCGTCTGGTCGGCCGGAATGTCGCGGATGATCTCGGCTTTGAAGGCCTCGCCGATGCCCTCGAAATGGGCGATGGCTTCATTGCGGTCCCATTCCTCGCGCGTGATGGCCTCGTCGCGATCGACGATCTGGCGCATGCGCGCCTCGATCGCCGAGAGATCGTCCAGGGAAAACGGCTCGGCGCGCGCGAAGTCGTAAAAGAAACCGTCCTCAACGTTTGGGCCGATCGTCACCTGCGTTCCGGGGAACAACTCCTGCACCGCCTCGGCCAGCACGTGCGCGGTGTCATGGCGGATCGTGTCCAGGGCCTCGGGGCTTTCGCGGGTGACGATCTCGATCGCGCCGCTACGGTCGAGCCCGCGCGACAGATCGAGGACCTCGCCGTCAAGCTTGACCAGCAACGCCTTTTTTTCCAGCGATTTGGAGATACCGGCGGCGACGTCGCGGCCGGTGACGCCGCTTTCGTATTGACGAACCTGGCCGTCCGGAAATTTCAGTTCAATCATGTCATCGTCCTTCAGCGTCCTGCGACGCGGGGCGGAACGGGGTCATAGCCCGAACCGCCGAATGGGTGGCATCTGCACAGACGCCGGACGGTCAGATAGCCGCCGCGGACCGGTCCGTGCGTGGTCAGGGCTTCCGCCGCATAGTCCGAACAGGTCGGCATGAAGCGGCATTGGCGCCCGAACCAGGGCGAGAGCGTCGCCTTGTACAGCCAATGGGCCGACCGGACGACGCGGGCGTAGAGGGTCATGCCAACCGCGGGTGAATGACGGACGGGAGCGTCCGTCAGGCCGCGTCGGCGGGGCTAGTTCGCGGTGACAGCCTGGCGGCGGCCTGGCGGCACGCCTCGACCGTCGCGTCGAACGCCAGAAGCGTCGAAGCGTGGCGCGGCGGATAGTCCTTGACGGGCTCCAGCATGGCCAAATCCGAAAAACGTCCCGAGGGGGCGGGTCCGCCCTCGCGCAACATAGCACGAAAGGCGTCACGCGCCATTTCGATTTCCGCCGGCGTGGCGCCGATCACGTGCGCGCCCAGGACGCCCGCGGCCGCCTGGCCAAGCGCGCAGGCCTTCACCTCCTGAGCGAAATCGTCGATCTTGCCGTCCTTCAGCTTCACGTCGACGATGATGCGGCTGCCGCACAGCTTGGCGACCTTCTCGGCCGACCCGTCGGGCGCGGCCAGGCGGCCAAGCCTGGGCATGTTGGCGGCCAGCCGCAGAATTCGGTCGGAGTAGAGATCGTCGATCATCGCCGTCCCTAGATAGGCCGGTCGCGCGCGGCTTGCCAGCTGGCTTCGGCCCGGGCTTTCAGCGCTTCATTCATTTGCGCGAAGCCTTTTCGCACCGGACCCCGGACCGCCCGCGCGGCCCGGGCGCCCAACACCCCCCCAAACACCTCGCCATTGGCGAAAATGCAGTTGGCTTCGCTCAGGGCCTCGATCTCCAGAAACCGCGTATTACTGATCAGACCGCGCATCGCCTTGAATCGCACGTGAATCTGTTCGTTCGGCACCCAGTCGAGCACCTCGCCCTTGATGGTGCGCGGCTTGAGCCCCTCGAGCGCGACATCCAGTGTCCAGTTCGCGCCGATCCGGAGGATCCCGTCGATCCGTGTGTAGAGCGGCGCCCAGGTCGGCCAGGCGGTGATGTCCGACACGATCGCCCAGATGTGTTCGGCCGGGGCCTGAATGCCGATGCGATGCTCAAGGGTGACCGGCATCAGGCGGACTCCCGAATACGCCAGGTCGCCCCGGTGGAGCTGTCCATGACCTCGACATTCAGCGCGGTCAGCTCGGCGCGGATGGCGTCGGCGGCGGCCCAGTCCTTGGCGGTTCTGGCCGACACCCGAGCGGCGATCAGCGCTTCAATGCGGGCTGTCAGGGTGGTGTCGGCGCCGCCCTGGAACCAGGCCTCCGGATCGCCTTGCAGGAACCCCAGCAGCGCGCCGCTCGCCAGAAGCTCGCCCTTGGCCCGGGCGCGATCACCGGGCGAGCCGCTCTCGAGGCGATCCTTCAGCGCGAAAAGCTCGGCGTTGGCCTTGGGCGTATTGAGGTCATCGCACAGGGCGTCGAGGAAGGCCGCCGAAGGCTGGTCACCCTCGGCGGTGATGTCGGACGCGCGCCGCAATGCGCCATAGAGGGAGTCGAGCGCCGAGCGCGCCTGCGCGATCACATCGTCCGTCCACGCCAGGGGCTGACGATAATGCGACGCCAGCAGCGCCCATCGCAGCGCTTCGCCGGGCGCCTGGGCGATCAGGTCGTGCACCAGTTGGACGTTGCCCAGGCTCTTGGACATCTTCCGCGCGCCCATGTTCAAAAAACCGTTGTGCAGCCAATAGTTGGCGTAACCGCCGGCTTTGTGGTCGGCGCAAACTCCCTGCGCCAGTTCGTTCTCGTGGTGCGGAAAGATCAGGTCGTTGCCGCCGCCGTGGATGTCGATGGGCAGACCCAGCGCCTGCTCGATCATCGCCGAGCACTCGATATGCCACCCCGGCCGGCCAGGGCCGAAGGGGCTGTCCCACACCGGCTCGCCGGGTTTGGAAGGTTTCCACAGGACGAAGTCGGCGGGGTGCTGTTTGTAAGGCGCGACATCGACTCGCGCGCCGGCGATCATGTCGTCCATAGAGCGGCCCGACAGCTTGCCGTAATCGCTGTAGGCCTGGGTGTTGAACAGCACGTGGCCTTGCGCCGCATAGGCGGCGTTCGAGCTGACCAGACGTTCGATCATGGCGATGATCGCACCCATGGTCTGGGTGGCGCGGGGCTGGAACGTCGGTCTCAGCGCGCCCAGCACGGACATGTCTTCGTTGTAGGCGTCGAGATAGCGGTCGGTGATCGTCGAAATCGACGTCCCCTCGTCGATCGCCTTCTGGTTGATCTTGTCATCCACGTCCGTGACGTTCGCCGCGTAGAGGACATGCTCGGCGCCGTAGATGTGGCGCAGCAGGCGAAACAGAACGTCGAAGGCCACCACCGGCCGGGCGTTGCCGATGTGGGCGAAATTATAGACCGTCGGACCGCAGACATACATCGTCACCCGCTGGTCGTTCACGGGAACGAACGGCCGCTTGGCGCGGGCCATGGTGTCATAAAGGGTGAGGGTCATGTTTTCTGGGCGGGCAATGAAGTCAGGCGGCGTCCTATAAGGTCTCGACAGCCTTGAGACCACTGGCCGTTTGCGCCTGGTCCCTGAATCGCACGGGAGGCCGCACGAGTGTGACCAGGACGAAGCTGAGCATGATCAGCAGGTACCAGGCGCCCATCTTGGCCAGAGGCACGACACTCCACCCCGATCGCTGCCCGGGATAGACCCATGCGCCGGCGAAAGTGCCCAGGTTTTCCGCCACCCATATGAAGAACGCGACCAGCACGGCCCCGACGATCAGGGGCATGCGCCTTTCGATCCGGTCAGGGGTGAAGCACAGGCGGGTTGGAAGAAAGATGAGGGCTGAAAACGCGAACAGATAGTTTCGCGCATCCGGCCAGAAATGGTGCGTGAAGAAATTGGCGTAGCTGGCGATCGCCAGCAGCCACGGCGCCCAGATCGGCGGATAGGCTTCGAAACGAATATCTAGCAGGCGCTGTATGCGGGCGATGAAGCTGCCGATGCTCGCGTACATGAACCCCGAAAACAGCGGAACGCCGCCCAATCGAAGCAGGTTGTGCTCGGGGTAGAGCCACGAGCCGTGAGCGGTCTTGAAGAGCTCCATGCAGGTGCCGACGACATGGAAGATCACGATCACGATCGCCTCGTCCATGTATTCGAGGCGGGTGACCAGAAACACAATTTGGATCACCACGGCCGCGATCACCAGAAAATCGTACCGGGCCAGCGGAGCGGAGGCGGGCCAGAACAGGTGTGTCGCCAGGATCAGCACCAGCAGGCTGGCGCCGAAGAGACAGGCCCAGGCCTGTTTGAGCCCGAACATGAGGAATTCGTAAAGCCAGCCACGCCAGCGACTTCGCCCAGCCCAGGGACGCGCGCGCGCATCGAACGCGGCGACGGCGGTCTTGACCCGGTCTTTCAAGCTCATCGCGCCAAACTCATGGAGTCCTCGGACGCATGGCGCCATACCCCTGTTTATGAGCAAGAACCAATTCCCTGTCGCGGTCGACCAGCAGGCCCTCGAGCGCGGGTCCGTGCTGGCGCCCCGGTTCGACGCCAACGGCTTGATCGCGGCGGTGGCCACCGATGCGGCGAGCGGCGAAATCCTGATGCTCGCGTGGATGAACGCCGAGGCCTTGCGCCTGACGATCGAGACGGGTCACGCCCACTATTACAGCCGCTCGCGTCGGACGCTTTGGAAGAAGGGCGAGACCAGCGGCCAGCTCCAGAACGTCAAGGAGATGCGCGTGGATTGCGACCAGGACGCCGTCTGGCTGAAGGTCCGCGCCGGCGGCGACGGTGGCGCATGCCACGTGGGCTTCCGCTCCTGCTTCTATCGCGTCGTCGAAAACGGCGCCTTGGTCGAGCGGCCCGACGCAGGCGCCTGAGGCATGGACGAGACGGAGCGGTCGTTCGAACTGGCGGGCGGCGGGCGGCTCGATCGCGCCGTGGCCGAGGCGATCCCCGATCTGTCGCGCGCACGAGTCCAGGCCTTGATGAGCCAGGGGGCGTTGAGCCGCGAAGGCGTGGTGATGGCTGACCCGTCCGCCAAAGTCTCGCCCGGGCTCTACCGCCTGGTGATTCCGCCGACGGTTTCGGCGGAGCCCCGAGGCGAAGACCTTGATCTCAGCGTGCTCTTTGAAGACGCCTATCTCATCGTCATCGACAAGCCGGCCGGAATGTCGGCCCACCCGGCGCCGGGCTCGCAATCGGGGACCTTGGTGAACGCCCTGATCCATCATTGCGGCGCGACGCTGTCGGGCATCGGCGGCGTCGCGCGACCGGGTATCGTGCATCGCCTGGATAAGAACACCTCCGGGGTGATGGTCGCCGCCAAGACCGACGCGGCGCACCAGGGTCTCTCGAAACTGTTCGCCGCCCACGATATCGAGCGCGCCTACATCGCCCTTACGCGCGGCGCCCCGTCCCCGCCTTCAGGGTCGGTGGTGACCCGGATCGGCCGCTCCTCCAGCGACCGCAAGAAAATGGCGGTCCTGATGTCGGGCGGACGCGAGGCCATCACCCACTACGTGGTGCAAAAGACGTTCGGGCCCGCGGCCAGGCCATCGGCGGCGAAGGTGATCTGCCGGCTGGAGACCGGCCGCACCCATCAGATTCGCGTGCACCTGGCGCACAAAGGGGCGCCTTGCCTGGGGGATCCGACCTACGGATCAGGGTCGCCAACCCCGATGGTGCGGTCCGCGATCGCGCGAGCGAATCTGGCGCGGCAGGCGCTGCATGCCGCCGTGCTGGGCTTCGTCCACCCCATCACCGGCGAAGGTCTTCGTTTCGACACCGACCCGCCCGCGGACATGGCCACGCTGGAGCGCGCCCTGGACGATCCCCAGGTCTCCTGAAACGGCTTGCAGAAACGATCGGCGCGGGGGGTCTAAAAACCGACGCAACCGCATCCTATCTTAACGGTGCTTGGCGGGTATTCGCAGTCACGCGAGGCCGCCGCACAACGGGGAAGATCTCTGCATGGCCACGGCCTCCGCCTTAAGTGTGATGACGCCAGACGGCGGGTTATCCCGCTATCTGACGGAAATCCGCAAGTTTCCCATGCTCGATAAGGACGAGGAGTTCATGCTCGCCAAGCGCTGGCGCGAGCACCAGGACCCCGCCGCCGCCCACAGGCTGGTGACGTCTCACCTTCGTCTGGTCGCCAAGATCGCCATGGGCTACCGCGGTTATGGCCTGCCGATCGGCGAGGTGATCTCCGAGGGCAATGTCGGCCTGATGCAGGCCGTCAAGAAGTTCGAACCCGATCGCGGGTTCCGCCTGGCCACCTACGCCATGTGGTGGATTCGCGCGTCGATCCAGGAATACATCCTGCGCTCCTGGAGCCTTGTGAAGATGGGCACCACCGCGGCGCAGAAGAAGCTGTTCTTCAACCTGCGCCGGGCCAAGAGCGAGATCAGCGCTTTCGACGAGGGCGATTTGCGTCCCGAGCAGGTCAGCCAGATCGCCACCAAGCTGGGCGTGCTGGACAGCGAAGTCATCTCGATGAATCGCCGCCTGTCTGGCCCCGATGCGTCGTTGAACGCGCCGATGCGCGCCGATTCCGAAAACGAATGGCAGGACTGGCTGGAGGACAAGGAGGCGGTCAGCCAGGAGACCCGCCTGGCCGAGACCGAGGAAAGCTCGTTGCGCATGGGCCTGCTGCAGGTGGCGATGGCCGAACTGAACGACCGTGAACGCCATATCCTGACCGAACGCCGGCTTAAGGACGAACCGTCGACGCTTGAGGCCCTGGCCGCCGAATACGGCGTCAGCCGCGAGCGGGTGCGCCAGATCGAAGTGCGGGCGTTCGAAAAGCTGCAGAAGGCGATGCGGGCGGCCGCGGTCGAGAAAAATCTCGTCGAGGCTTGATGTCGGCGCCCGCCTCGGGGGGCTGATCTCGCGATCGCACGCCCTCGCGGATAGGCCCCCTCGCCTTACCCCCGGAACGGGTCGCGCATGATGATGATGTCCTCGCGCTCGGGGCTGGTGGTGACAGCCGCGACCTGGGCGCCGATCAGCTCCTCGATCCGCCGCACGTACTTCACGGCCGCGGCCGGCAGATCCTTCCAGGATCGCGCGCCTTTGGTGGCGCCCTGCCAGCCTTCGATTTCCTCGTAGATGGGAACCACGGCCGCCTGCTGGCTCGCCGACGCGGGCAGGTAGTCGAGCACCGTATCGCCCAAGCGGTAACCGGTGCAGATCTTCAGTGTTTCGAAGCCGTCAAGCACGTCGAGCTTGGTCAGGACGACCCCCTGGATCCCGCTGATCGCCACTGACTGGCGGACCAGCACAGCGTCGAACCAGCCGCACCGCCGCTTACGCCCGGTGTTGGTGCCGAACTCATTGCCGCGCACGCCCAGTCGTTCGCCGACCTCGTCCTTCAGCTCACACGGGAACGGACCCTCGCCGACGCGCGTCGTATAGGCCTTGACGATCCCCAGCACATACCCGCCCGCGCCGGGACCGACGCCGGCGCCGGTGGCCGCCTGGCCGGCGACCGTGTTCGACGAGGTGACGAAGGGATAGGTGCCGTGGTCCACGTCCAGCATGGTCGCCTGGGCCCCTTCGAACAGGATGAGGCGATTGTCCTTCATGGCCTGATCGAGCACCCGCCACGCCGGTCTGACGTAAGCCGCGACTCTGGGCGCGACCTCGAGCAGGCTGGCCTTCAGCGCCTGCGCGGTCACCTCGGGGAGCTCCAGGCCTGCGCGCAGCGGGCGGTGGTGAGCCAGCAGGCGCTCGATTTTCACGTCCAGATCGTCGGAGTCGTCCAGATCGCAGAAGCGAATCGCGCGCCGGCCGACCTTGTCTTCATAGGCCGGGCCGATGCCTCGGCCGGTGGTTCCGATCTTGCCCGCGCCCGCTCGCGCCTCGCGCGCGGCGTCGAGGTCGCGATGCAGAGGCAGGACCAGGGTGGCGTTGTCGGCCAGAACCAGGATTTCGGGATTGATCGTCAGGCCCTGCGCGCGCACCCGTTCGATCTCTTCGAGGAGAGCCCAGGGATCGACGACGACGCCATTGCCGATCACGCTCAGCTTGCCCTGCACCACCCCCGAGGGCAGCAGCGCGAACTTGTAGGTGTTGTTGCCGACGACGATCGTATGGCCGGCGTTGTTGCCGCCCTGGAAGCGGACGACCACGTCCGCCCTGTCGGCCAGCCAGTCGATCACGCGACCTTTGCCTTCGTCGCCCCACTGGGCGCCGATCACCGTCACATTCCCCATGTCGCCGTAATCCTCTCGCGATCCTGTGCGCGTGGAAAGGCGATGGAGGGTCCGCTTCGGCCTTTCCGGGGGTCTCTAGCGCGCGCTGCGACGATTCTCCAGGGGGCGAATTAACGCGGCCCCGGGCCCTGGGCGGCACAGAGGCCTTGCTTCCGGGCGGGCCGCTCCCCTAAAGCGCGCTCAAATCCGCCTTTGGACCTTCAGGACTCCCATGACCGCTGACTCCCCCGTGAAGAAAGTCGTGCTCGCCTACAGCGGGGGCTTGGACACATCGATCATCCTCAAGTGGCTGCAGCAAACCTACAACTGCGAGGTCGTCACCTTCACGGCCGACCTTGGCCAGGGCGAGGAACTGGAGCCGGCTCGGGAAAAGGCGCTGATGCTCGGCATCAAACCCGAGAACATCTTCATCAAGGACGTGCGCGAGGAATTCGTGCGCGACTACGTGTTCCCGATGTTCCGGGCCAACACAGTCTATGAAGGCCAGTATCTGCTCGGCACCTCGATCGCCCGCCCGCTGATCGCCAAGACCCAGATCGATATCGCCCGCCAGGTCGGCGCGGACGCGGTCTCCCACGGCTCGACCGGCAAGGGCAACGATCAGGTGCGCTACGAGGTCGCCTACTACGCCCTCGAGCCGGACATCCGCGTGATCGCGCCGTGGCGGGAGTGGGATTTCAAGAGCCGCGAGGCCCTGCTCGCCTTTGCCGAGGCGCATCAGATTCCCATCGCCAAGGACAAGCGCGGCGAGGCGCCGTTCAGCGTCGACGCCAACCTGCTGCACTCCTCCTCCGAGGGAAAGGTGCTGGAGGACCCGGCGGTGGAATCGCCGGAGTTCGTGCACATGCGCACGATCGCGCCGGAGGATGCGCCCGATAAGCCGACGATCTTCACCCTGGATTTCGAACGGGGCGATCCGGTCGCGATCAATGGCGTCGGTCTCTCGCCCGCCGCGCTGCTGACCAAGCTCAATGAACTGGGCCACGACAACGGTGTTGGCCGCCTCGACCTGGTGGAAAACCGCTTCGTGGGCATGAAATCGCGCGGCGTCTATGAGACGCCCGGCGGCACGATCCTGCTGACGGCCCATCGCGGCATGGAGTCGATCACGCTCGATCGCGGCGCGGCGCACCTGAAGGACGAACTGATGCCCAGGTACGCCGAGCTCATCTACAACGGCTTCTGGTTCTCGCCGGAACGGGAGATGCTCCAGGCGGCGATCGACCATTCCCAGGCCCAGGTGACCGGACAGGTGCGCATCAAGCTCTATAAGGGCAACGTCACCGTGATCGGCCGCTCAAGCCCCTACTCTCTCTACGATCAGGACCTCGTCACGTTCGAAGAGGGCAAGGTGGCCTATGACCACCGCGACGCCTCCGGCTTCATCAAGCTGAACGCCTTGCGCCTGCGCGTGCTGGCCAAACGCAACGCGCGCGGCTCATAAGCCTCTGATCGCGGCGGCCTTTGCGGCGCGCGGCAAGGGCATCGCATGAACAGCATCGTCGTCCTGATCGGCATTCTGGTGACCCTCGTCACCGGCGCGCCAGTCGTCATCCAGTTGCGGCGTGATCATCCCAAGGGTCTGGTGATCCTGTTTTTCGCCGAGATGTGGGAGCGGTTCTCCTACTACGGCATGCGCGCCCTGCTCGTGTTTTATCTGACGCAACAATTTCTGTTCGACGATCGCGCGGCCACCGCCGCCTACGGCTCATATGCGACCCTGGTCTATCTGGCGCCGCTGGTCGGCGGCGTCCTCGCCGACCGCGTTCTCGGCGCGCGCAAGGCGGTGGCCTTCGGCGCCTTGCTTCTGGTCGCCGGGCATCTGACCATGGCGATCGAGGGGCCGCCCGCCAGGCAAACCTTGGCCTACGCGGGGGGCCACTACGATGTGCTGTCCACCGGGCGAGGCGATGAGCACAGGGCGCGGCTTCAGGTCGGCGGCCACGCCTACGACTTCGATCAGGCCGCCGACGGCGCGTTCCAGATCAAGAACCTACCGCGCGGCGCGCCCCTGCCGGAAACCCTGGCCAAGGGGACATTCACACTGCGAACGCAGGCCGCGCCTGTCGTCTATCGCGACATCATGTTTCTGGCCCTGGCGCTGATCATCGGCGGCGTCGGATTCCTGAAATCAAACATCTCGACGATCGTCGGGCAACTCTACGCCCAGGGCGATCCCAAGCGAGATCCGGCGTTCACCCTGTTCTACTATGGCATCAATCTGGGCGCGTTCTGGGCCGCGATCCTGTGCGGCTATCTGGGGACCACCTATGGCTGGGCCTACGGCTTCGGCTTGGCTGGACTGGGGATGTTGGCCGGCTTCGCAACCTTTGTGGTCGGCCGGCCGCTTTTGCTGGGCAAAGGCGAACCGCCGGACCCGGTCGTCCTGGCGAAGCGCCAGTTTGGGCCGCTGTCGCTTGAACACCTGATCTATGCCGCCGCCGTTCCAGGCGTCGCGTTGATCTGGGTGCTGGTGCAATCCAGCGGCCTGGTCGGTTGGGCCCTGGCCATCGGCGCCGCGGCGTCCCTCGGCTATGTCGTCTGGCACTTGATCACCCGCTGCGACCGTATCGCGCGCGAACGGATGTTCCTCGCCTTTGTCCTGATCGCCGGCTCGGTGGTGTTCTTCACCCTGTTCGAACAGGCCGGCACATCGCTCAGCCTCTATGCCGAACGCAATACCGACCTCGCGCTCATCACCCACCCCGCGAATTTCGCCGTTCTCGGTCATCCAGTGTTCCTGGGGACGAGAACGATGTGGGAGGCGGCCGGAAGAGCGCCGGGCGCGCTCTGGATCGACATGGGTTTTGACGCCGCCCAGACGCAATCGTTCAACGCCGGCTTCATCCTGATCTTCGCGCCGTTGCTGGCAGCGCTGTGGACCGCGCTGGGTCGCCGCGGCCGCAACCCCAATCCGGTGATCAAGTTCGGTCTGGGTCTCGCCCAGGTAGGCCTGGGGTTTCTCGTCATCGTCTGGTCGCAGGGTCTGGCCGACCCCGGTTTTCGGTTACCCCTGATCGTGCTGGCGGGAGTCTATCTGCTGCATACGACCGGCGAGCTTTGCCTCAGCCCGGTCGGGCTTTCGGAGATCACCAAGCTCGCCCCTTCCGTGCTGGTGTCGACGGTGATGGCGGTCTGGTTCCTGGCCACGGCGGCGGCCGAGTTCATCGGCGCGCGCATCGCCGGCCTGACCGGCGCCGAGACCGTCGGCGGGCAAGTGGTCAATCCCGCGGCGGCGTTCCATGCCACACTGCATGTGTTTGGCGAGATCGGTTGGGCCGCCGTGGCGATCGGAGGGGTGTTCCTCGCGCTTTCGCCCGTACTCAAAGCCTGGGCGCATCCGGCGCCGGCGCCGGACTAGGGCAAGGGTTCGGCCGGTTCGGGCGTGCGACCGGCGAAACTGGCGCCAAGTGAAGCCGCCATGACCGCGCCGATCCCGAACCACTGCCGGGCGGTTGGAGCCTCGGCCAGGACGACAAACCCGGCCATCGCCGCGACCGCAGGCTCCAGGCTCATCAGGGTTCCGAAGACACGCGTCGACATGCGGGTGAGGGCGATCATTTCCAGAGAGTAAGGCAATGCGCTGGACAGCAGGGCCAACAGGACGGCGCTCGGCGCGAGGCCTGGATCAAAAAGGCGAGGGCCGACTTCCGCCGCGCCCAGGGGTACAAACGCCGCCGCGGCGATGATCATGCCCATCCCGGACGCGCGTGAGCCGTAGGCCGCGCCGGCGCGTTTGCCAAAGACGATGTACAAGGCCCAAAGCACCCCGGCGCCCAGCGCCAGAGCGACGCCTTTCCGGTCAAGCCCCTGGGTGTCGTGCCCGAGCGGAACCAGCACCAGAATCCCGGCGATGGCCAGGACGACCCAGGCGAAATCCAGCGGCCGCCGCGAGCCGATCACCGCCACCGTCAGCGGGCCAACGAACTCAAGCGCAACCGCAACGCCGAGCGGAATGGTGCTGATCGCCATGTAGAATACGGTGTTCATCGCCCCGAGCACGAGACCATAGGCGGCAAGCGGCGCCAGGTCGCGAGACCAGACTAGGCCGCGCCAGGGCCGCGTGGCGGCGCCCACCAGCAAGGCGGCGAATCCCAACCTGAGGGCCGCGACGCCCTGGGCGCCGACACGCGGAAACAGAGACTTGGCGAAGGTGGCGCCCAGCTGAATCGACACCATCGCCGCCACCAGCAGAGCGATCGCGCCAAACGCGGCCCCGCCCGGCGATGTCTTGGTTTCAGGGGCGGCCACGGTTCGGTCCGCGAGCTGCAATCCGGCCTCGGCGGCGCGGAATTTCATTCATCCAGGAAGGTCCAGGTGTCGGCGCCGTCCAGGCGGCGTATCCGCAGCGCCGCAACGAGGTCTGGCGGCGCCAGGCGCATGTTAACTCCCATGCGGTCGCGATCCGGATCGACAGCGCGCCAATGGGTTACACAGCCACATGTCCGGCAACGGTGAAACGCGATCAGCCGATCACCGCGCAGGTATACGTCCGTCCCCGCGCTCGTGGTGGCCACGTCACGCGGCGCGGCATAGGCCCAGAGGGCGCCATAGCGGCGGCAGATGCCGCAGTTGCAATCCGTCGCCTCGTTCGGAATCGAGGCCAGATGAAGCCGGACGCCGCCGCAATCGCAGGCGAGGTCGACCGACACTTCAGCCACCCGCACCGCCGACGGTCAGGCCCGTGATCTTCAGCGAAGGCTGGCCGACACCCACCGGGACGCCCTGGCCCGACTTGCCGCACATGCCGATGCCCGGGTCGAAGGCGAAATCATCGCCGATCATGACGACCCGGGTCAGCGCCGAAGGTCCGTCGCCGATCAGGGTGGCCCCTTTCACCGGCGTGGTGATCCGACCGTTTTCGATCAGATAGGCCTCGGTGCACTGGAAGACGAACTTTCCGTTGGTGATGTCGACCTGACCGCCGCCGAAGTTGGCGCAATAGAGGCCGCGCTTGGTTGAGGCGATCATTTCCGCCTGCGGCGTCGCGCCGGCGAGCATGCCGGTGTTGGTCATGCGCGGCATGGGCATGTGCGCGTAGGACTGGCGTCGGCCATTGCCGGTGGGCGCCAGCCCCATCAGCCGCGCGCTCTGCCGGTCGTGCATGTAGCCGACCAGGATGCCATCCTCGATCAGAATGGTGCGCTCGGTCGGCGTGCCTTCGTCATCCACGGTCAAGGATCCGCGCCGGCCGGCGATGGCGCCGTCGTCGAACACCGTGACGCCCGGCGCCGCCACCCGCTCGCCGATGCGCCCGGAAAAGGCCGACGTGCCCTTGCGGTTGAAATCGCCTTCCAGGCCGTGGCCGACGGCCTCGTGCAGCAAAACCCCGTTCCAGCCTGGGCCGAGCACGACGTCCATTTCGCCGCGGGGGCATTCGACGGAATCCAGGTTGACCAGAGCCTGGCGCAGCGCCTCGTCGATCTGTTCATTCCAGCGTTCGGGAGTGATCCACGCTTCGAACCCCGCCCGGCCGCCCGCGCCCGCCGTACCGGTCTCGCGGCGCCCATCGCGCTCGACCGTGACCTGCACGTTCAGCCGCGCCAGGGGTCTGATGTCGCGAATCAACTGGCCATCGCCGCGCAGGATTTCGACCACGCGCCGCTCCCCGGCCAGCGACACTGTCACCTGAGCCACGCGGGGATCTCGCGCGCGCGCCGCGGCGTCGATTTCCTGGAGCAGAGCCACCTTGTCGCCGAATCCGGGCGAAGCGAGAGGATCGTCCTCGCCATATTGCTTGGCGTTGGTCAGCCGCGGGCCTTCCGAGGCGACGCCGCTGTAGCCCCGTTTGGCCAGCGACGCCGCGTCGCCGGCGCGGCGGATGGCGGCCAGGGAGACTTCGCTGGAATGGGCGTATCCGGCGGTCTCGCCGGCGACGACGCGCAGGCCGAACCCCTCGGTGGAATCGAAGGACGCGGATTTCAACCGTCCGTCGTCGAAAAGAAACGACTCGCTCTGCGAACGCTCGAGGAAGATTTCCCCATCGTCGCTCCCCGCCAGGGCTTCGCCGAGCACCCGACCTGCCTGGGCGGGATCGACTCCGGCGGTTTCAAGGATCGATTGCGGCGTGACGTGGGCGTTCATGACAACTCGGGCTTTATGTCTGACTGAGCGGAAGGGTGGGGATCCGCGTGGGCGTAAGCATGCAGATAGGGGTTCCGGTGATGGGGCGAAACGGTCAAAACGCGGAATCACCTCCCCATTCATCGATATGGCCCGCTCAATCGCCTTGGCAATCTCGCATGTTCCGCGTATGCACCCGCTCGGGGAAGGCCGGGCTCGGCGCTTGGCGCCGCATTTGCGCGCTGATCGTGGCACGGTCGTTCCTTCGAGATTTGCAGGTCGACGCGGCGCGAACGGATGCTTCGGGACGTCGGTCGGACGGAACGGACCGAGAGGAACATGCAGTCTGGTTTTTCGCGCATGACGCGACTTTGGGCGGGCCTCTCCACGGCGGCGCTGGGATGGTTTGTCGGCGGCCTCGCCCTGGCGGATGGCGTCGCTGGCCGACCGGTGGACGGGGAAATGGGCATGCAACCCGGCGTGACGGACATCCGCCACGATCAGGTGTGGTTCTACAATTTTCTGTTCATCATCATCACGGGGATCAGCCTCTTCGTCCTCGGGCTGCTGCTCTTCATCATCGTGCGCTTCAACAAGCGGGCGAACCCGACGCCGGCGAAGTTCAGCCACAACACGCCCATCGAGATCGCCTGGACGATCGGTCCGATTCTCATCTTGATGGTCATCGCGATCTTTTCGTTCCGCCTGCTCTATAAGGAGCACGACATGCCCAAGCCCTTCATGACGGTGAAGGTCACCGGGCGCCAGTGGAACTGGGATTACGAATACCCGGACCAGAAGATCGCGGCCTACACGTCGCAGCCGATGGACGAGGCGGCGGCCAAGGCCAGCAACGTCCCCTACCTGCTGGCGTCGACCGCGCCGATGGTGGTCCCGGTCAATCAGGTGGTCCACGTCGACGTCGTCGCCGAAGACGTGATCCATTCGTTCTCGGTCCCGGCGTTCGGAATCAAGATCGACGCCGTTCCGGGCCGGATGAACGAAACCTGGTTCAAGGCCGAGAAGACCGGCACCTACTACGGCCAATGTTCGCAGCTTTGCGGCATCAACCACGCCTTCATGCCCATTGAGGTGCGGGTGGTCTCGCAAGCCGATTTCGACGCCTGGGTCGCCAGCAAGGCGACCAAGCCCGCCGCGGCGCCAGCCGCGGCCCCCGCCGCCGGCTCGCCCGCCGTCGCGGCGGCGCACTAGCACTCGTTCGAGGGAGACGCTTTCATCTCATGGCCCACGCCGCCACAACCCACGGACACGACGAACACGCCGGCGCCTATCCCGGCTTCTTCACGCGTTGGCTGTTCTCCACCAATCACAAGGATATCGGCACGCTCTATATCCTCTTCGCCATACAGGCGGGGATCATCGGCGCGTTGCTCTCCGGCCTGATCCGGCTGGAACTCGATCAACCCGGCCTGCAGATCTTCGTGCACGGCTCGTGGCTGGACAAGCTGGGTATCATCGAGGCTTCGAAGCACGGCTATAACGCTGTCGCGACGGCCCACGGCCTGATCATGATCTTCTTCATGGTCATGCCGGCCATGATCGGCGGCTTCGGCAACTGGTTCGTGCCGCTGATGATCGGCGCGCCGGACATGGCCTTTCCGCGCATGAACAACATCAGCCTTTGGCTTTTGGTGTCCTCCTGGGTGCTGCTGCTGACGTCGCTCTTCGTCGACGGCGGGCCGGGCAAGGGTTTCGGCGGCGGCTGGACGCTCTATCCGCCACTCTCCACGATTGGCCACACCGGGCCGGCGATGGATTGCGCGATCCTTTCCGTTCACTTGGCCGGCGCCAGCTCGATCCTGGGCGCGATCAATTTCATCACCACGATCTTCAACATGCGCGCGCCGGGGATGACCATCCACCGCATGCCGCTGTTCGTGTGGTCGATCCTGGTGACGGTGTTCCTCCTGCTGCTGTCCCTGCCCGTTCTGGCCGGCGCCATCACCATGCTGCTCACCGACCGCAACTTCGGCACCCATTTCTTCGACCCCGCCGGCGGCGGCGACCCGATCATGTTCCAGCATCTGTTCTGGTTCTTCGGTCACCCCGAGGTCTACATCCTGATCCTGCCGGGTTTCGGCATCATCAGCCACATCGTCTCGACGTTCTCCAAGAAGCCCGTGTTCGGTTACCTACCCATGGCCTACGCCATGGTCGCGATCGGGTTCCTCGGGTTCATCGTCTGGGCCCACCACATGTACACCACGGGCATGCCGACCAATCTGCAGGCCTATTTCGTCGCCGCGACCATGGTCATCGCGGTGCCGACCGGGGTGAAGGTGTTCTCCTGGATCGCCACCATGTGGGGCGGGTCGATCGAGTTCAAAACGCCGATGCTCTGGGCGATGGGCTTCATCTTCCTCTTCACCATCGGCGGCGTCACCGGCGTCGTCCTTGCCAACGCCGGCGTGGATTATGCCCTGCACGACACCTACTATGTGATCGCCCACTTCCACTATGTGCTGAGCCTCGGCGCCGTCTTCGCGATCTTCGGCGGCTTCTACTACTGGTTCGAGAAGATGTGGGGCGTGCGCTATAACGAGGCGCTGGGCACGCTGCACTTCTGGATCATGTTCGTGGGCGTGAACGTGGTGTTCTTCCCGCAGCACTTCCTGGGCCTTCAGGGCATGCCGCGCCGCACGGTGGACTACCCCGAAGCCTTCCATTTCTGGAATCACGTCTCGACCACTGGCTACGAGATCACCTTTGTCGGACTATTGGTGTTCATCGTCGTGCTGGCCGAGGCGATCGTTCGCCGCCGCCCGGCCCGCGCCAATCCTTGGGGCGAAGGGGCGACGACGCTTGAATGGACCCTGCCTTCGCCGCCGCCGTTCCACCAGTTCAACGAACTGCCGGTGATCCACGCCGAGGTCCACTAGGACCCGATGGGATGACAGATCACGCCCTGACGGCCGCCACCCCGAGGGTGGCGGCGCGTTGGCAGGACTATCTGGCGCTTCTTAAGCCGCGGGTGATGTCTCTGGTGGTGTTCACCGCCCTGACGGGTCTGGTGTGCGCTGGTCGGCCCATGAACCCCTGGCTGGCCGCGATCGCCATTCTGTGCATCGCGGTGGGCGCCGGCGGGTCGGCCGCGCTCAATATGGCCTACGACGCCGACATCGATCTGCTGATGCGCCGCACCCGCAATCGGCCCGTTCCGGCCGGACGCGTACAGGCCGCCGACGCCCTGGCCATGGGCATAGCGCTCAGCCTGCTGTCGGTGGGCCTGATGGCCTTGACCTTCAATCTCCTGGCGGCCTTCCTGCTGGCCTTCACCATCGCCTTCTACGCCCTGGTCTATACGATGTGGCTCAAGCGCCGCACCCCGCAGAACATCGTCATCGGCGGTCTGGCCGGCGCCTTGCCGCCACTGGTCGGATGGGCGGCGGCCACCGGTACGGCGCCCCTCAACGCATGGCTGCTGGTGGCGATCATCTTCTTCTGGACCCCGCCGCATTTCTGGGCGCTTTCACTCTACGCCAGTGGCGATTACGCCAAGGCCGGCGTCCCCATGCTGCCGGTCGTCAAGGGCGCGCAGGCGACCCGTCGCGGCATCCTGGCCTACAGCCTTTTGCTCGCGCCGTTGGGCGTGGCGCCGGTGATCACCGGCCTGGGCGGGCCGATCTATCTCGTCGTCTCCGCCCTGGGCGGTCTGGGGTTCGTGGCTCTGGCGATCCGAGTGGCGTTCAGCCGCGCCGGCGATCCGGACACGGCGACCACGCCGGCCGACAAGGAAACGCTTTACGACGTGCGGGCGCAGGCGCGGCCTGCCCGCGATCTCTTCCTCTTTTCGTTGATCTATCTCTCCACCCTGTTCGCGGCCCTTCTGATCGAGCGGCTGCCCTTCGTCTCCGCATGGATGGTCGGGCTATGAGCGATCCCAACAACGAGAACGATGCAGCCATGCGCGCGCGCCGGGGACGCAACGTGGCGCTCGCCACGGCGCTGTTCGCATTCGTCATCCTGGTCTTCGTGATCTCCATTCTCAAGATGGGTGGTCATGGCTGAATCCGACGACATCGCCAGGCGCAATCGCCGCCTCGGCATGATCTGCGCCGGCGTCTTTGCCGCCATGGTGGCGACCGCCTATGCGGCGGTGCCGCTCTACAAGGCTTTTTGCCAGGCGACAGGGTTCGCCGGGACGACGCAGCGGGCGAACGCCTCGCGTGTCGCCGGACCTGGCGATGTGTCGGCGGCGACCGTGACGGTGCGCTTCGACACCAACGTCAACGGCCTGGCCTGGAAGTTCGAACCCGTCCAGACAAGCCAGGTCGTCCATCTGGGCGAGAACAAGCTGGCCTTTTTCCGCGCCACGAACACCAGCAACAAGCCGCTGACCGGCCGGGCCGTCTACAATGTGACGCCGCAGGTCGCCGGGGCCTATTTCTCCAAGCTTGAGTGCTTCTGCTTCAAGAATCAGACGCTGGCGCCCGGCCAGACGGCCGAGTTTCCCGTTGTCTATTTCGTCGACAAGCGGTTCGCCGAGGATAGCGACACCCGCGGGGAACCGCAGATCACGCTTTCCTACACATTCTTTCCCGCGCCCGCGGCGCAAACTGGCGCCAAGGTGGCGGCGGCGAGCCGTTCGCCTCTTGGCGGAACGACGCGGGCGAGGCTATAGCAGCGACTATTCAGGTTTAAGCGGCGCGCGGTCCCGGAGGGGCGGCGCGGGGTAAGAGGGTCCGATACGCACGATGGCTCACGGCAACGTCAAACACGACTATCACCTGGTCAACCCCAGCCCATGGCCGCTGATCGGCTCGATCGCCGCGGTGTTTCTGGCCTGGGGTCTCGTCATCGGACTGAAAGGCATCATGGGTCTGCCCAAGGGGACCTGGTGGGTCTGCGAGCTCGGCGGGGCGGGCGTTCTGTTCACCATGGCCGGCTGGTGGCGCGAGGTGGTCAAGGAAGCCAACGCGGGCGATCACACACCCGTCGTCGCGCTGGGCCTGCGCTATGGCATGATCCTCTTCATCGCCTCCGAAGTGATGTTCTTCGTCGCCTGGTTCTGGATTTTCTTCGAGATGGCGCTGTTCCATCATGTGCGGACCGCCTCGCCGGTTGACGAGGTGCGCACGGCCTGGGCCACCTGGCCGCCCAAGGGCGTCGAGACGGTGCCGGCCTTCGAGCTGCCGCTCCTCAACACCCTCACCTTGCTGCTGTCGGGAACGACCGTCACCTGGGCCCACCATGCCTTGCAGACCGGCGATCGGCGCGGCGCCAAGATCGGCCTGATCCTGACCATCCTGCTCGGCATGATGTTCACCGGCATTCAGGGCTATGAATACAACCACATCCTGACCGAGAAACTGTTCTACAGCACCGACGCGGCCAACTCTGGCCTCTACGGCTCCTCCTTCTTCATGGCGACCGGCTTCCACGGCTTCCACGTCATCGTCGGCACCATCTTCCTGTCGATCTGTCTGATCCGTCTGATGAACGGGGCCTTCACGCCGAAGCAGCATTTCGGCTTCGAGGCGGCCGCTTGGTACTGGCACTTCGTTGACGTTGTCTGGCTGTTCCTGTTCTCGTTCCTGTACGTGATCTTCGGCGCCGGCTGGGGCAGTTGACGGAGCAGCCCAAGGGCAATCCGTTTCTCTGGGGCGCGATCGGTCGCTGCCCCAACTGCGGTCAGGGTCCGTTGTTCTCCGGGTTCCTGGCCCTGACGCCGGAATGCTCGAGTTGCGGCCACGCGCTTGGCCGCTCCGACAGTGGAGATGGACCGGCGGTTTTCGTCATCATCCTCGCCGGCTTTCCGGTGGTGTTCGCGGCTCTGTTCACCGAAGTGGCGTTTCACCCCCCGTTGTGGGTCCATCTGGTGCTTTGGCTTCCCTTGATCGTGATCCTGAGCCTGGCTCTGTTGCGGCCCCTGAAGGGTTTGATGGTCGCCGCCCAGATTCGTAACCGGGCCGCCGAGCACAGGCGGGACGAAGACGCGTGAAGCGTTTTCCGTTTGTCCTGACCTTCGTCGCACTGCTGGCCTTTCTCGTCTTGACCGGCCTGGGTGTGTGGCAGGTGCGCCGTCTGGCCTGGAAAGAGAACCTGCTCGCGCGCGTGGCAACCTTGCGTGGCGCGCCACCGCAGCCTCTCGAAACCGTTCTGGCCCGCGCACGCGGCGGCGAGGATGTCGCCTATCACCGCGTGAGCGTTCGCTGCGCCAATCCGGATGGCCAGACGCCCGTGATCTTCCTCTATGGCATCCACGACGGACAGGTCGCTTGGCGGGCGCTCGACGTCTGCCGGCTGACAGCCGGTCCGGCGGACGCCATCCTGATCGACCGCGGTGTCGTGACCCAGTTCACAGGCGCGCCAGGGCCGGCGGCGACGATGCTGCCCCCACCCGGCCAGATCGTCGGAGTCCTAAGATCGTTCGGCGCCAAGCCGCTGATCGGACCGGTCGAGGCCACACGCACGGGCGGGCCAAGGCTGTTCCAGGCCTTGGAGGGTCAAGCCGTCGCGGACCTGCTGCGGTCAAAGGGCGCCACCCGGCCGGCGGCCCTGTTTCTGGCGGTTGAGTCGGAGAGCCCGGCGATCCCGGGCCTTGCGCCCGAAGCCCTGCCGGAAGATATCCCCAACAATCACTTCGCCTATGCCCTGACTTGGTTCGCCCTGGCGGCGGTCCTGGCCTGGTTCTACGGCGCCTTGCTGCTGCGAAGGCTCAGATCGTCGTGAAATACATTTCGACCCGGGGCAGAGCGCCCGCCGTGGATTTCGTCGGCGCCCTGATGGCCGGACTGGCCAGCGACGGCGGTCTCTACAGCCCGGCGACCTGGCCGACTCTGACGCGCCGCGAGATCGCCGACCTTGCGGGCCGACCCTACGCTGAGGTGGCGGCGCGCGTTCTCGCGCCGTTCATCGGCGAGGAGATTCCCATGGACGTGGTGCGTCGCCTTTGCGCGGAGGCCTACGCCGGGTTTCGCCATCCGGCCGTGACGCCTCTGACACAGCTGGATTCCAACACCTTCCTGCTCGAACTCTTCCATGGCCCCTCCCTCGCGTTCAAGGACGTCGCCATGCAGCTGCTTGGCCGGCTCTACGCCCATGTTCTGGCCCTGCGCGATCAGGAAATGACGATCGTTTGCGCGACGTCCGGAGACACCGGCGGGGCCGCGGTGGAGGCCTTCCGCGGTCTGCCCAATGTGCGTCTGGTGGTTCTGTTTCCGGAGGGACGAATTTCGGAAGTCCAGAGGCGGTTCATGACCACCACGGGCGAGGCCAATGTGCGCACCGTCGCGGTGGCGGGGGATTTCGATGATTGCCAGGCGATCCTGAAGGCGCTGTTTCAGGATGCGACCTTCGCCGGCGAGGTGTCTCTGGCCGCGGTCAATTCGATCAATTTCGCGCGCATTATCGCCCAGAGCGTCTATTTCTTCGTGGCGGCGGCCGCTCTTGGCGCGCCCCATCGCAAGGTGAACTTCGTGGTGCCCACCGGAAACTTCGGCGACGCCTTCGCCGGCTTCTCCGCAAGGGCCATGGGCTTGCCGATCGGCCGGATCATCGCCGCCACCAACAGTAATGACATTGTCGCCCGCGCCTTGACCGCCGGAGACTACGCGCGGGGGACCGGAGTGGCCACGCAGAGCCCGGCCATGGACATCCAGGTCGCCTCCAACTTCGAGCGCCTCTACTTCGAATGCGCCGGCCGCGACGGAGCCGAAACCCGCCGCGCCTTCGATGGCTTCGCCCAGGCGCGCGGCATGACCGTGCCCGCGGAAATTCTCACGACCATGAACCAGACCTTCGGCGCCCTCGCTGTTTCCGAGGCGGACACCACCGGGATGATTGCGACGACCTGCAGGGATACGGGGCTGGCGATCGATCCTCACACCGCGGTCGCCATGGCCGCGCGCCATCGCTCCGTTTTCGACCCCGGCGACGGTCCGGTGGTGGTTGTTTCGACCGCTCACGCGGCGAAGTTCCCCGAAGCGGTTTCAGCGGCGACCGGGCGTCCGGCGCCTCAGCCGGAGGTCGTGATCCGGAACGCCGGCCTGACCGAACGCATCGATCGCCTGCCGGCGGACGAAGCCGAGGTGAAGCGTTATGTGCGCGATTTCGTCGGCGCATGACCGTCGCCCCCCGCATTCACACGCTCGCCAATGGCGTCAAGGTACTCTGCGACCCGGCGCCGGGCTTCGAGACCTTCGCTCTGAGCGTCGTCGCCGGTCGTGGAGCGCGGTGGGAGGACGAAGCGCGGTCAGGCTGGTCGCATCTGCTGGAGCACATGGTGTTCAAGGGCGCGGGGCCTCGCTCCGCTCGCGAGCTTGTCGAGTGCATCGAATCCGATGGCGGCCATCTGAACGCCGCGACGGGGCATGAACGGACAAGCTTTCAGATCCGGGCGCTGAAGGGTGGAATGCCGTTGGCGATGGAGGTCATGGCCGACATGGTCCGGCGACCGACCCTCGATGCCGACGACCTGGCCAAGGAAAAGCTGGTTGTCGGCCAGGAAATCGCCGAGGCCGCGGACACGCCGGACGATCAGGTGTTTGAACTGGCCCAGAGCGCGGCTTTCGCGCGACAACCTCTGGGCCGGCCGATTCTCGGCACGGTGGCCAGTCTCGAACCGACCTCGTCGCAGGCCTTGGGCGCTTGGCGCGCCGCGCTTTACTCCGCCGATCGACTGATCATCAGCGCCGCCGGCGCGGTCGACGAAGACGAACTGCTCCGCCTCACCGAGGCCCTGTACGAGGATGCGCCAAGGGCCGGCGCGGACCCATTTCCCGCCGCGTCGTTCATCGGCGGCGAGGCCCTGGAAACGCGAAAGCTCGAGCAGGCCCATCTTGTCATCATGCTGCCGGCGCCCGGCGTGCGCGATCCCGACTATTGGGCGCTGCGCGTCTTCGCCGAGGCGCTTGGCGGGGGCATGTCCTCGCGGCTGTTCCAGGAGGCGCGCGAGCGCCTGGGTCTGGCCTATGCGATCGATGGCTATGCCGAAGCCTACGACGATGTCGGCGTGCTGGGCGTCTACGCGGGCTGCGCCGCCAAGGACGCGGGGCGTCTGGTGGAGGTGGCCGCGGCGCAAATTCGCGCGCTCACGACCGATGTGACGGCGAGCGAACTTCACCGCGCCAAATCTCAGCTCAAATCGTCCTTGTTCATGTCGCGCGAATCCCTTCTGGCGCGGGCCGAGCAGGCCGCGGCGCAGGTGCTGGTCTTCGGTTCACCCATGCCCACCCAGGTCATCGCCGACGCCATCGACGGCGTGACCGCCGAGGCGATCGCGCGGGTGGGCGCGGCGATCATGGCGCCTGGCCGGGCGGCTGTCAGCGTGCTGGGCCCGAAGGCCGCGGGCGTTGCGGCAAAGCGCTTCGAGGCGGCGCTCTTCGGATAGCGGCGCGATAGCCGCTCTTGCGTTTATGCGGCGCCGCCCCGCACAGGTTGGCTAACCGCGCATTCTGCGTCACATTCACGGCCCATGGCCCTGCTCAACTGGATTTCCGCCGACCAGGAATTGCGTCTCCACGGCGAACGCGTCCGTCTGCGGCCGCCTCGATCCGGCGATTTCAGCGAATGGGGCCGGCTGCGCGAGGCGTCGCGCGAGTTCCTGCAACCCTGGGAGCCGACCTGGCCGTCCGACGATCTCACCCGGGCGGCGTTTCGCCGGCGGCTCGCGGCCTATGCTCAGGATATGGAGCGCGGCGTCGCCTATCCGTTTCTGGCCTTTCGTCACGAGGACGGCGCCATGGTGGGGGGGATCACGCTGTCGAACGTGCGCCGCGGCGTCGCGCAGATGGGGTCGATCGGCTACTGGGCCGGACAGGCCTTTACCCGCCGGGGTTACACCGTCGACGCCGTGCGCGCGGTCAGCCGCTTCGCCTTTGATCGCCTCGGCTTGCACCGCCTGGAGGCGGCCTGCCTACCCAGCAACACACCGTCGCGCCGCGTTCTGGCCAGCGCCGGATTTCAGGAGGAGGGCCTCGCCCGCGCCTATCTGAAGATCGACGGCGCCTGGTGCGATCACGTGCTGTTCGGGCTGGTCTCTCCGACGCCGGAGAGCTAGGTCAGGCCCGCCCGGGCAGCGTGCTCAAACTGGCGGCCGAGACGCCGATCTTGGCCAGCGCACGCTCCCATTTCCGCGCATGGTCTTCGCCGAACACAAGCGCGTCGTCCGGCTCGCAGGTCAGCCAGATATTGTCCTTGATCTCGCGTTCAAGCTGGCCGGCGTCCCACCCGGCGTAGCCCACGGCCATCAGGGCCTTGCGCGGCTTGCCGCGCGGCTTGGCGAGCACCTCGAGGATTTCCCGCGACGCGGTCAGCATGAGGTCGTCATCGACCGCCGAGCCCTCGGAGTCCGGCTTGTGATCGCGCGTGTGGAGCACAAAGCCGCGCTCGGGTTGCACCGGTCCGCCTTGCAGAACCGCCGCGGTGGCCGCGCCGTCTTCGGCGGTGACGCCGAGCTGCCCAAGGAGCGAAGCGACGGTGAGACCCTCGACCGGCCGGTTGATGGCCAGACCCATGGCGTGGTCGTCATCATGGGCGCAGAGCAGGATCACCGCCCGTTCAAAGCGTGGATCGCCGATCCCCGGCATCGCCACCAGCAATCGTCCCGCGAGATAATGGCTCTGGTCGTCAACCATGGCCTTAGGATCGCGGCTTGTCGGACGAGAATCAAGAGCGTCCGCGCAGCCAAGCCTTGGCGATCGGCACGCGCGACGTTAAGTCGATGCCACTCAACCCCATTTGGAGCGACCCCCATGACCGTCAAAGTTGGCGACCAACTTCCCGCTGGAACATTCATGACTTTCGGCGCCGACGGACCGCGCCCGGTCACCACCGATGAATTGTGCAAGGGCAAGACCGTCGCGTTGTTCGCGGTGCCCGGCGCGTTCACCCCGACCTGCTCAGCCAAGCATGTCCCCGGCTTCAAGGCCAACGCCGCCGCGTTGAAGGCCAAGGGTGTCGACACCATCGCCTGCGTCTCGGTCAACGACGTCTTCGTCATGAAGGCCTGGGGCGCCGATCAGAACGCCGGCGACGACATCATCATGCTCGCCGACGGCAATGGCGACTTCACCAAGGCGGTCGGCCTGGAGCTCGACGCCAAGGGTTTTGGCATGGGGTCTCGCTCGCAGCGCTACTCGATGATCGTCAAGGACGGCGTCATCACCGAGCTCAACGTCGAGCAGGGCGGCGAGTTCAAGGTGTCCTCCGCCGAGTACATGCTCGCCCAGCTCTAGAGCGCCCAACCGGTCACGCCGGTCAGGCGCCTAGCGCCTCCGGCGTGGCGCGGAAGAGGTCGACCGAGCCCTGGCTTACCGCCTGAGCCAGGGCCGGCGCCTGGGCCAGCACCTGCTCGGAGTAGACGCGGGCCAGGCCGATTTTGGCGCGCCAGTAGTCCTTGTCGCCCACGCCGTCGGCGATGTTGCGCGACGCGGCCAGAGCGCCCTTGCCCAGCATCCAGCCGCCGACCACGTCGCCCAGCAGCTTCAGATAGGGCGTCGCGCCAGACAGAGCGTCCGGCTGAGCGTGGCCACGCCGTTCAAGCATCCAGCCTGTCGCCGATTGAATCGCCGCCACGCCGTTTTCCAGGCGGGCGCCGATGGTGTGCAGCCAGGCGTCGTCCGAGCTCTTCAAGGCGCCCGCCGTCGGGAAGATGTCGGCCGCCAGTTCGCGCACCGCCGCGCCCTTGCCGATCGCGAGCTTGCGGCCCATCAGGTCGATCGCCTGAATGCCGTTCGTGCCTTCATAGATCGGCAGGATCCGAGCGTCGCGGTAGTGCTGCGCCGCGCCGGTTTCCTCAATGAAACCCATGCCGCCATGGATCTGTAGCGCCATGGACGCCACCTCGACGCCCATGTCGGTCGACCAGGCCTTGGCGATCGGCGTGAGCAGATCTTCGCGCATCCGCGCCGCTTCCTGATCCACGGGATTCGATGCGTGCCGGGCCAGATCGGCGGAGACCGCCGTGGAAAGGCAGATCCCTCGGGCGGCCTCGATCCTGGCCTTCATCAGCATCAGGCTGCGCCGCACGTCGGGATGGTCGAACAGGCGCGACGGCGTCGCGCCGGTCCAGGCCGAGCGGCCCTGCTTGCGCTCCAGCGAGAACGCCAGCGCCTGCTGATAGGCCCGCTCGGCGATGGCGACCCCTTGCACGCCCACCTGCAGGCGCGCCGCGTTCATCATCACGAACATGGCGGCCAGGCCCTGGTTCGGCGCGCTGACCATCTCGGCCTGGGCGTCCTCGAACTGCATCACGCAGGTCGGCGAGGCGTGAATGCCCAGCTTGTGTTCCAGCCCCACCGGCCGGACGCCGTTGGCGACGCCCAGGGCGCCCGTGGACGAGACGAGATATTTCGAGCTCAGGAACAGGGTGAGGCCGCGAGACCCGGGAGGGGCGTCTGGGAGCCGGGCAAGGACCAGGTGAACGATGTTTTCCGCCACATCGTGATCGCCCCAGGTGATGAAGATCTTCTGGCCGTTCAGCTTGTAGCCGCCATGACCGTCCGGCGTAGCGGTCGTCGCGACGCCGCCGAGGTCGGAGCCCGCGCCGGGCTCGGTCAGCATCATCGTGCCGGTCCAGGCGCCCGAGATCAGCTTGGGCAGGTAGGTCGCCTTCTGCGCCGGCGTGCCATGGGCGCTGAGCGCCTCGATCCCGGCCAGGGTCAGCATCGGGCAGAGTCCGAACGCCATGTTCGCGGCCTGGACCATTTCGAAAACAGCGATTTCCAGGACCTTGGGCAGGCCTTCCCCGCCGAAATCGGTCGACGCGGAGAGACCATTCCAGCCCCCTTGCGCGAACTGGGCATAGGCTTCCGCGAATCCGGGCGGGGAACGCACCGCGCCGTTTTCCAGGCGCGCCCCGACCTGATCGCCGATCCGGTTCAGCGGCGCGAGCACATCGGCGGCGAAGGCGCCGGCGGTTTCGAGAACCTGGCTGATCGTGTCGGCGTCCGCCGCCGGAAAGGCGGTGGCAAGGCGGCCGACGTCGGCCGCTTCGCGCAGGCTGAACTCCAGATCTCGGACCGGGGGCTTGTAATTCATGGACGCTCCTCGCGGGGTTTGGTCAGGGCTAGGGTTTCCGCTTCTGTAGACCAAACCGCGCCCGGGCGCTAAGGCCCTTCGCGCCCGCGAAGGCGGCGCTGACGAAGGGTTCGCCATGTCGCCGCCGACCGATCGCGATCTCGACCAGGCGGTGTCCGCCTTGCGCGCGGGCCGGTTGATCATCCTGCCCACCGAGACCGTCTATGGCCTGGCCGCCGACGCCGCCAACCCCGCGGCCATCGCCAGGATTTTCGAAGCCAAGGGCCGGCCGCGGTTCAATCCCCTGATCGCCCACGTCGCCGACGTCGCGGCCGCGCGGCGCCTGGCGCACCTGGATGAG
>Ga0209698_10000629_pt1 | contig 40300 bp, 34 predicted proteins | sample LitLauG_LLR_2012_FD_187203 | JGI IMG/M metagenome (GOLD analysis project Ga0209698, IMG submission 187203) | Freshwater sediment microbial communities from Pennsylvania, USA - Little Laurel Run_MetaG_LLR_2012 (SPAdes) (version 2) | ecosystem: Environmental > Aquatic > Freshwater > Creek >... | reverse complement strand
ACCCGGTATCGGATTTGTGGCGCTGATTTGTGTTGAAAATCTGCCGCTTTGCTTCAATCGCCAGTGCCATTCTAGAGGTAATGCTCCTTGTCTTCTCTTTATCTCGTTTTCGTACTTTTATAGAATACCACAGGGGAACCAGCCCGTAGGGCGCATTAGAATCGGCCCCTTTTATGTTTACACGCCGGCCATTGCAGTGCTGCAGCGCCGGCGGTATCGTATTGCTCGGCGGCTCGGGAGGGTCGGAATGTTCAAAGGGCAACTTCTTTCACGGCGCGCCCTGCTGCGTGGGGCGGGAGTGATCGCACTGTCTCGGCTCGACGCCATGCAAAGTGTTTCGGAGTACGGTGTGAGCACGTTACTGGAGGGGACCGGAATGGTGAGGATTCCTCCTGGCGAGTTTCTCATGGGATCGCCAAATGGCAACGCCGATGAGCGCCCGGTCCATCGGGTGAGCATCACCAAAGGGTTTGAAATGAGCAAATGTGAAGTCACTCAGGCGCAATGGGAGGCGGTCATGAGCGATGCTCACTCCGGACCGGGCGTCCGGGTCGTCAACGTGGACGGAGCGGCGGTGAGCAGTAAGCCCAGTCGCTTCCAAGGCGCATCGCTGCCTGTGGAGAGCGTTTCCTGGGAGGATGTTGGGCTGTTTCTCAAGCGGCTGAACGCGCGCGATACCAGGCACGCCTGGCGGTTGCCGACCGAGGCCGAGTGGGAGTACGCCTGCAGAGCGGGAGGCGAGGGGGAGCCTGGGCTGGGAGCGATCGCATGGTACAAGGCCAACTCCGGCGATCGGACTCAGTCGGTGGCGACCAAGGAGCCGAATGCCTGGGGCCTGCACGATATGCAAGGCAACGTAGCGGAGTGGGTGCAGGATTGGTACAGCCCCGACTACTACGAAGACAGTCCGGTAGCCGATCCGAAGGGACCGGAGGGACCGGAGACTGGCTCATACCGCGTCATTCGGGGTAGTTGCTGGCACAACACCTCCGAGGACTGCCGGGCGGCGATCCGCAGTTTCGATTTTCCGGTCAGCCGGTTCGACTATGTCGGCTTTCGCCTGGTGCGGACGGCGAAATAGCCTCCCGGCGCCGGGACTGCCTGGGGGTCCGTTTAAGCGGGCAACGTTTTCCTTGACGGTGCCCATCCTCGTAAAGTGCCCACGAGATCCGCCCGTTTAATGGGTTTGGCAAGATAGTCGTCGATGCCGCAGGCCATGCACCCCTCGCGGCAGCCATTGGCAGTTTCCGCATCCATGGCGATAATCAGGCTCCGTTGGCCGTTGTCCTCCAGACTGCGAATTTCCATGGTCGCCTGGCAACCGCTCATTTCGGGCATCTGGCAGTCCATGAGGATTACGTCATATGGCAGCATGCGTCGCAGTGATACGGCTTCCGGCCCGTTGGCCGCCACATCCGCCCGAATCCCCATGGTATCGAGCATCCGCACGGCCACCTTCCGGTTGACCAGGTTGTCGTCCGCAACCAGCACCCGCAAAGAATTACTTTCCCGGCCTGCGGGAGGCCGCGAATACGGGCGAATGGGCTGGACAGACGGCTTGGCGAGAACGCCGCTCAGCATCTGGCATAGCTCCGCCTCCCGAACCGGCTTCAACAGACAGGCGTGGACCCGATCGCCCTCCCTCCGCCGAACCTCGCTCCAACTCCCTCGCGAGCTCAGCAGGATCACCCGGGTGTCGGAGATTTCCGGGTCCGACCGGATGGCCGCGGCGAGTTGCGCGCCATCCATTCCGGGCATCTCACAATCCGCGATCACCACCGGATAGGGGTCGCCTTCCCGCCAGGCGGCTCGAATCGCTGCCAGAGCATCAGCACCTGTGGCGCAACTGCCGCTTCGCAAACCGCGGGAGGCGATTTGTTCGTGAAGCACCCGCCGGCTCACCTCGTTGTCGTCCACAACCAGCACGCGCAATCCAGCCAGGTTCGGCTGTGCGGTAGGGTTGCCCGAAGCCGCGCCCAGACAGAGCGAAAGCCAAATCGCCCCTACCAGAGGCGCCAGTAAGCCGAGCGTGATCGGCAGCAGGCGGTGCGCGGCGCCCGGCAAGCAAAGAGTAGATATCCCCGCTGCCAGAATCGCGGCGAGAAGCACCAGGGGCAGGCGCCATTTCGAATACCACGCAGTGCCGATCATCACGGTCACATCAGATATCGGCCTTCCGGGTGGTTTTGTATAGTACGATCTTGGTGAACGTTTGCGTACGCCGGTCTGATAGCCTTGGTTAGCCTTGCACTTTCCAGGCCGAACGGTAGTAAGCTAACTGTTAGGGTGGGGCGAGCGCCCCGCCTCGCCGGTACCGGTCGCAATATGAATACGGCGGTCCACAACCCGCATCTGTTTCAACCGCACGCCAACCTCGACGAAGCCATCAACTCGCATATCGTGCAATCCGAGATCGAAGGGGGCGTCCATCTCCGCGACGTGCCGCCCGGCACGATCCTCGAGGTCACCACCCAGAACCGCGCCTACAAGATCCTCTACCAGGGTTGGGACCAGGCGTTGATCTCAGGCCACCCGGTGTTCTGTCCGGAGCCGGTTCCGGTGACCATCCACGGTTCCACGTGGGGCGGTTCGATGATTAAGACGCGGTACATCGGGCGCGGCATGCGATTGGAATTCGGCCAACCCACCTACCAGCCGATCCGCACATCGGTGATTCTCGACGTCCGGGCCTGCTCGGCACCGGCCTAGTACCCCGCCTGCGGAATCTGGCACGTCACGGGGCGAATCTCGGATGCCGGTTCTATACCTAGTGGTATCAGCCTGGGCCTTTACGTGTTCCGCAAGAACCGTCATGATGGATTGTCTTGGGGGAATCGATGCAATACGGCAATTGGGAAGAGATCGACTCACGGTCCGAATGCCGGGTCTGCCTCGGACTGCACGACGAAGGCATTCACGACGCAACCGTCAACATTCACCTCTGGCTCCGCAGCGAGATTGCCCGGCGGACCCAGGCGGAGGAGTACGCGGTGGACGACCTCGATGTTGTAATAAGCTCTTCGATTCCGGGCGAAAGCCCGGCGATGGCAATGTCCCAACGGTAGCACTTGGATCGGTGGAGTCCATGACGCTCCGCGTTCCCCGCCCTACCGGGCTACCGTGTGGATAGTGATCTCGACAGTGTCGCTCACCCGCAGAAACAATGTGCTGGGGTTCTTCATCCCCCATTTCACATAGGGCACCTTGAATGTCCCCGTCGCGGTGTATTGGCCACCCGCGGCTTCCACCTCCATGGGCAGGGTGATTTCGTGCTCCGTGCCGTGGATGCCGAACATGCCGTGGAGTTCCACCGCGAACTTGCCGTCAGGCACAACCTTCCCGATCACGCGGTCGGGGCGGAACGTGATTTCCGGATACCGGTCGCTTTGCAGGATGTTGGCGTGCATGCGGCGATCGCGCCCGGCGCTGCCGCTATCGCCCGACGCGGCATCCACCACCAATTCACCCGATGCCTTGCCGCTGGCGGGATCGAAGCGCAGGTCGCCGCGCTTGAGTTGGAAGGTACCGTGGACGGTATGCAGCAGGTCCGGCAGGGTAAACTCCACCCTGGTTTGCGCGGCGTCCACACGCAGCGCCGTATCCTGGCCCGGAATGGTGCCGGCCGCCAATATCGCCGCGCACGCAAACTGGGTGATCGTCAAGAAACGCAATATTTTCATCATATCGTCAGCATGTGCCAGCCGAGGGCCAGACCATTTGTTAAAAAGTCCTTGAGAGAGATTTCTCCGATGTGCATGGCGAGCATCCGGGCGAACAGCGCCGGGTGGCTGGCCAGCGCGCGCATGACGCGCCTCCGAAGGCGGTTGCGGCCGTCGAGCAGGAGCATGAGATCGGCCATGAACTCGGGGCGCCGGCCGATGCGCCGGTGTTCGGCCTGGTAAAGGGACAGATCGCCCGCCGCGAGCGCTTCGGCCAGCGCGACAGCTTGCTGGAAGAGCAGGCAGAGTCCTTCGCCGGTGATGGCGTCCACCGAACCCGAGGCATCGCCCACCAGCGTCACATTGCCGCGCCAGACCGACTTCAACCGGCGGGAAGCAGAAACGCCACCCCGTTCCGGAAGTGCTGGTTGGCGGGCTGCCCCGCCGAGCCGGCGAAGCACATCCGGGAATTGGGGCAGAGCATCATCCAGGCGAAGCCGCGGATTGCGCCCGATCAGCACCAGGCAGACTTCGCTCGGACTCACGGGCGTGATGTAGAGCTGGCAGTTTTCACCCCAATGAACCTCCATGAAATCGCTCCAACCGGAAACGGCGAAGTGCCGGCGGAAACCGAAGCGGCGGCTCTCGTGAACGCAGGCATCGATTCCGGCCCAGCGGCGCACCGGCGACAGGCCGCCATCCGCGCCGATAATCCAACGGGTGCGAACCCACCGGTCGTCGGCCCGCACGGCTTCCGGCGCGATGCCCGTGATGCGCATGCCCCAGAGCAGACGGACCCCGGCTTCGGCGGCGCGATCGACCATCAACTGGTGGAGCGCGGTGCGGCGCAGGCCGAGCCCGAAGCCTTTGGGGAATGCGGCTTGCACGCTGGCGCCGCCCTCGCAGAAGCGGATGCCGCGGAAGCGCTGCGCCGCTTCCATATCCAACTGCAGGCCCAGCGACCGAGCAGCCTCCACGCCATCGGGCATGATGCCTTCGCCGCAAGCCTTGTCGATGGGCGGAACGGAGCAGTCCGCCACGGTCACGTCGAAGCCGCGACGGCGCGCGGCGATGGCGGCGGCCAGTCCGGCCGGTCCGCCGCCAATCACGAACACATCGGTGGAGCGCGGAGGCAGCATGGTGTTAGATATTCACCGCGCGGCCCGCCAGGCTCAGGGCTTCCGTCCAGAACGAGCCCGAGGTGTGCATGAGGTCGACCACTTCCACGATCGCCGCGACAAACTCGTCCAGTTGCGCCTCCGAGACCACCAGCGGTGGAGCGACCTTGAGCACCAGGAAGTTGTTGCCGCAGATCTGTGTCAGGATCCCGTGGTCGCGAAACATGCGCATCACCACAGCCTGCCCGAACATCGCGGGATGAATCCGCCGGAAGGCCTCGAAGGCCACGCGCAGGCGCAGTTGCCGCGGCGCGGTGAATACGATACCGGAGAGCATCCCGGCCCCGCGAACGCCATTCACCATCTCGTACGCCGCCAGCGCCTCGGCCAGGCGCTGGCGCAGAACGGCGCCCAGCGCGGCGCCGCGGCCGCCCAGAGAATCGTGCTCCAGAACGTCGAGCGTCGCCAGGCCCGCGCGCATGGCCAACGCGTTTTCGCCGAAGGTGGAGGCGTGAACGATGGCGCGCTTCAGGGAACTGAACACCGAGTGGTTCACCGCCTCGGTCATCAGCACGGCGCCGGCAGGAACCAGGCCTCCGGAGAGCGCCTTGGCGATGATGACCAGGTCCGGCTCCACTCCAAAGCGGTGCGCCGCGAGGAACGGGCCCGTACGGTAGAGGCCGGTTTGGACTTCATCGAATACCAGCAAGGTTCCATAGCGGCGGCACAACTCCCGGGCCGCCTGCAGGTAGCCTGCGCTGGGAACTTTGATGCCGCCCTCGGACTGCACCGGCTCCACGAAGAAGGCCGCGAATTTTCTGGTGGCGAGTTGCTTCTCCAGCGCTGTGATGTCGTCAAACGGAACGGACTCGGTGCCCGGCAGCAGGGGGCCGAAACCATCGCTCCAGAAGGGATCGCTCATTAGGGAGAGAGCGCCGCAGGTAAGTCCGTGGAACGCGCCTTGGGCGGACAGCAAACCGGCGCGGCCCGTGTGCGCTCGCGAGAACTTGATGGCGGTCTCCACGCCTTCGCTTCCGGAGTTGGTGAAGACCACTCGCTGCAATCCCCCACCCGCGGTTGCGGCGAGGCGCTGGGCCAATTCGCCGGCCAGTTCGGGAACGTGACTCTGCAGCATGGCTGGGCCGCCGCGGTCCAGTTCTTCGTGTAACGCCGTCACGATCGCTGGATGGTTGTGGCCGGCGTTGTACACACAATAGCCGGAAAGGAAATCGAGAATCCGGCGGCCGCTCGAGGTGAATAGCTCACAGCCGGAGCATCGCTCGTAGCGTTCATTCATCCGCAGCAGGTTAAGTAGCCCGACCCACTGAGGATTGACGTGTTCGGCGTACAGGCGGTCGAGTGAAGGAACAGTCGTGGAGGCGAACATTTCTATGTCTTTGCGACGAGTGCAATTCGCGAGCCGTTACCGCCAAATTCGTAAAGAAGCGGGTATGTTGTTGATGCGGTGAACTGACCGGGAGATCCTGTGTCGGACGGTGGCTCCGGGTGGCGGCGAATTGTCGCCCCGGCAATCCCCACCCAGGCACGAATGCGCCGCTACCGCCGCGGACGGTTCCTGCGCCTGGGTTCACGCCGCCCGTCACGTCGCTCTGGTGTTCAGGGGTGGTACAAAAGGCGTATGCCCTCTTTTCGAGTCGCCACGCCGCAGCACTGCTATTTCGCGATTGTGGAGCGCGGCCTCATCGGCCGGTCGGCAGACTTCATTCTGCCAAAGACGGGCAAGGTCTTCGTGGTCTCGACAGAAGACGTGTGGCGCCACCTGGGCGCGGCGATGTCGGCAGCCCTGTCCGGCATCCCTCATGAAGTCCTCTACCTGCCGGGCGGTGAGGATCGGAAGCGGCTGGCCCCGGTGGAGGCGCTGGCCGAAGAGATGGTGCAGCGCGGAGGCGACCGCTCCAGCATGGTGGTGGCTTTGGGCGGCGGCATTGTCAACGATATGGCCGGCTTCCTGGCCGCCATCTTCATGCGCGGGATTCCGGTGCTGCAAGTGCCCACCACACTGTTGGCGCAGGTCGATGCGGCCATCGGCGGCAAGACCGGCGTGAACCTGGTGAGCGGCAAGAATCTGATCGGCAGCTTTCACCAGCCGCTGGCGGTGTTGATCGATCCCGCGGTGCTCGCGACCCTCCCGGAGCGCGAATACCGCGCCGGGCTTTGGGAGATTGTCAAGGCCGGGATCATTCGCGAAGCCGGCCTGTTCCGGTATCTGGCCGACTCCAGCGCCGACGTTCTGGCGCGCAAGCCCGAGGCCGTGGACCGCATCATCGCCGATTCCGTCCGCATGAAGGCCGAGGTGGTGTCCGCGGATGAAAAGGAAGGCGATCAGCGCCGCATTCTGAATTTCGGCCACACCTTCGGCCACGCGCTGGAAGCCGAAACCGGATACCAGCGCCTGCTGCACGGCGAGGCCGTGGCCTGGGGTATGCGCGCCGCCGTCTACCTGGGAGAACTGACGGGCCATCTTTCCGCCGAGGACAGCGTCGAAATCCTCGAGATCCTCGAGCGCTACGGCCCCATCCCGTCGCTTCACGGCATCTCCGCCGCGAACCTTGCCGCGCGCCTGGTCCACGACAAGAAGACCGTGCAAGGTAAGGTGCATTTCGTGCTGCCGGTGCGCATCGGTGAAGTGACGGTGGTCTCGGGAATCGACGAAAAGGTGGTGCTCGAAGCCATCCGGTCCTCCCTCGCATGAAGGGCGCCACCCCGCGAGGCGCGCGCGGCGAGCAGGAAGCCGCCAGTTGGGTTCGCGGCATGTTCGGCCGCATCGCGCCGCGCTACGATCTGGCGAATCACCTCCTCTCGTTCCACATCGATCGCCTATGGCGCGCCCGTACCGTAGATCGCGTGCGGCCGCTGCTGGAACGCCCCGGCGCCCGGGTCCTGGATATCTGCTGCGGCACCGGCGACCTGGTTCTGGCCCTGGAGAAGCGCGGCCGGAGCCGCCGCGCCTGTTCCGTGCTTGGCTCCGATTTCTGCCACCCCATGCTGACCGCGGCGCGCCAGAAGATTGCGCGACGGCGCGCCCGCGCCGAACTCTTCGAATCCGACGCGCTGCGCCTGCCTCTGCGCGCCGCTTCGCTGGACCTCCTCACGGTCGCTTTCGGCTTCCGCAATCTGGCCAACTATGACGCCGGCCTCCGCGAGATGCACCGGGTGTTGCGCCCCGGCGGGACAGCGGCCATCCTGGAATTCTCGCAACCGCCCAATGCCGCCTTCGCCGCGCTCTACAACTTCTATTCGCATCGCCTGCTGCCGCGCATTGGCGGCCTGCTGACTGGTTCGCGCGATGCCTACCTCTACCTGCCCGAATCGGTTCACAAGTTCCCTTCCGCCGATGAATTGGCGGAAGACATGCGGCGCGCCGGGTTCCGGGAGGTACGCTTTGAGCGGTTCACGGGCGGGATCGTGGCGCTGCACTTGGGGGAGCGCTAGCAAGGTCGCATCGGGCGGCAACTCAGGTTCGCCGTGACGCGCGCCCCCATTCCTCCATCCGTTCCCTGAGCGATTGCGCGGTCACGGCGGGCGGCAGCAACCCGCCGATCACCGCCACCGAATCGGCCCCTGCCTTCCAGACTTCGCCAGCGTTTTCCAGCGTGATACCGCCGATCGCCACCAGAAGCTTTTCCACCAGCCCGCGGCAGCGCCTGATTTCCTCGACCCCCACTACCGGGTCCGGGTTTAGCTTGGAATCCGTCCGGAACACCGGCCCGAGCGCCACGTAATCCACCGGCTCGCCGCTCGCGGCCGCAAGCTGCGCCGCACGGTGGGTGGAGAACCCGATGGTTGCGTCGCCGCCCATCAGCCGGCGGGCGTCGCGCGGTGACAGGTCGTCCTGCCCCACGTGCAGCCCCGCCCCCAGCAGCAGGGCGAAATCGGCGCGGTCATTGACAATCAGTTCCCCCCCGGCCTCCCGGCACAATCGCGCCACCTCGCGGGCCGCGTCGAAAAACTCGCGCCCCCAGTGTCCCTTTTGCCGGATCTGCAAAATCCCTGCGCCGCCTTCGAGCAGCGCCCCGGCCGCCCTCTCCAGCGTCAGCCCCCGCCGCGCGAGCGATTCCGCGTCGAGAATCGGATAGACCCTGGGCAGTTTCATGAGGTGGGCAGGCATTTGGCCTGTCAGCAACCTTTCCACGTTACCTTTGGTATACGTTGCATCGCAAGTGCGCCCGTCGGATAGTGGTCTCAGCCGGAGCTGTCGCCGTGAGTTCGCAGTCCATCCGCCTCCCACAACCTGTCGTCGCGAACTGGATCATCAGCAGCCGGGAGGACCTCACCTGGTTCATCGGTCCCGCACTCGTCAGCTACGCCGTGCTGGCCCTGATGGCCGCCGGTTTCCCGCTGACCCCGCTGTATCTGATCTGGCTCCTCGGCATCGACGGCCCGCACGTGCTGGCCACCTGGACCCGCACCTACTTCGACCCGGCCGAGCGCCACCGCCTCGGGCTGTGGGTATGGGTCGTGGTGCCGGCAGTGATGCTGGGCCCCGCGCTGGTGGCCGCCGGAGCCGAATCCTTCTTCTACATATTCGCCATCGCCTGGCTGCATTACCACATCGCCAAGCAGCACTTTGGCTTCGTCATGCTCTACAAGCACAAAGCCCGCGAGCGCGACCGCACCGGCTTCCTGCTGGACCGCTGGTTCCTGCTGACATCCTTGATGCTGCCCTTCGGCCAATTCGCCGTCCGCAACTTCTTCACGGTCCTGCCGACACTGCCTGCCGTGCAGCGCCTCAATGCCCTACTGTTGATTGGATATGGATTGCTAGCCGCCGCCTGGCTGCTCCGCCAGTGGAACCAATGGAAACGGGGCGAACCGCCAAATACGCCCAAGTTGATGCTCATGTTGGCGGTCGTGCCGCTGCAATGGATCGCCTTCGGCCAAGCCGCCGCGCACCCGGCGGAAGGTGTGATGCGCGCCGGCATTGTCCTCGGCCTGTTTCACAGCTTTCAGTATCACCGCCTGATGTGGTTTCACAACCGCAATCGCTACGCCGAGTCGGAACCCGAGACCGATTCCGGTCTCGCCGGCATCCTGGCCCGCCGGGTAGTCTACTATTTCGGCGCTGCCGTTCTGCTCAATCTGGTCTTGGCCGTCGCCCCCACCCGTTTCCTGCCCAGCCCCTACATGAAGGCGGCCGTCTGGGGACTGCCCTTCACTCACTACATCCTGGATTCGAAGATCTGGCGCGTCCGCGGGAATAGAGCCCTCGCCGACGCCCTGCGCATGTGACACGGCCATTCCTGGCTGTGCTTTTCATCCTGGCCGTGAAGGTCCGCAGAAGTAGCAGCTCAATCGAATTTGGTGAGATAGACTGATCTTGATCATGCGCATGTCCGGCAACCGTACCCTCGTGACCGGAGCGGCTTCGCGAATCGGCAAGAGCGCCGTGTCGGCATTCCTTCAGGAGGGCGTCAAGGTGATTGCAGCCGACCTCACGTACGCCGATTCGACCTGCCCAAATGGCGGAGCCGCGATCGAGCTCCATTTGGACATAACCAATCCGGGGGACTGGGATAGGCTTCTGGAACGAGCGGGCCCACTCGATGCGCTCGTCGCGTGCGCGGGTGTTTCGCAAACGAGCTCGATCATGGAGACCAGCATCGATGATTGGCATCGCGTGATCATGGTGAACCTGGACGGGGTGTTCCTGAGCCTGAAATACGCCGCACGCGCCGTAAAGAAGGGGAGCATTGTTGTGGTCGCGTCGGCGTCGGGAGTTAACGCCTCTGTCTCACCCGCGGCAGTCTTACCCATGTGGCTCGGCATGCCATTCTGGAAAGATTTGGTTCGGCAACCCTCGGTTCAGCGAATGGCGTTTCCCGAAGAGATTGCCGATGCCATCGTCTTCCTAAGCTGCGGCCGGTCGGCGCGCATCACCGGCGCGGATCTTGCCATTGACGCCGGATATACGGCGTAAGTATGGGAATCGGGCACGTTGCGGTGGGACTGGGTCTGCAGCGCCTGGATCGCCGGATCAATGCAGGCTGGCTGATCTTCGCCGCACTATTGCCCGATTTCCTGCTCGGATGGTTCGTGCTGGCTGGAATCGAGAGTTACGCAATTCCCAACGACTACACGAACCTTCACTACCTTCTGTTCACCTTCCCTTGGTCGCACGGCTTATTGCCGGATGTCGCGTGGGCGTTGCTGGCCGGACTGGCCGCATGGGGCCTTACCAGACGCCGGACAGCCGTCGTGGTGGTGACAATTGCAGTGCTGTCGCATTTTCTGCTCGACGGAATCGTGCACGTGAAAGGGCTGCCCCTGGCCGGTAACACTGGACCGGCGTTCGGGTTGGGATTGTGGCGTCACCTCCCGCTGGAACTCTCCATCGAGGCAGCGATGGCGGTGCTGGCGCTGTGGGTTTACCGATTTGCTGCCAGAACCGGCGGCTCGAACCGATGGGTCGGGATGGCGGTCTACATTGCCGCCCTAACCACGTTTCTCATCGCGGGTCAGGCCGGAGCGACCGCGGTACCGGCGCGAGGGGGGCTAATCGCCAGTTGGCTCGTCGTGCCGCCGGCGATGAGTGCGATTGCCTTCTGGCTGGACCGCCGGAAGCAGGCTGGAGCGAAATCAGGCGTATGAAAACCATCGGGCTGATCGGTGGGATGAGCTGGGAATCGTCGGCGGAATACTATCGCCTGATCAACCAGGAGACCAAGCGCCGTCTTGGCGGCCAACACAACGCACCCAGCATCCTGGTGACGGTGGATTTTGCCGAGGTGGAGCGCTTGCAGCACGACGGGCAGTGGGACCAGCTCGGCGGCATACTGGCCGATCGGGCGCGCCAACTCGAACGGGGCGGAGCGGACTTCGTGGTGTTGTGCACGAACACCATGCACAAGTTGGCCGATTGTATTACCAGCTCCGTGCGAATTCCGCTGCTCCACATTGCCGATGCGATAGGACAGGCGATCCAACGTTCGGGGCAGCGGCGCGCCGGCCTGCTCGGAACCAGGTTCACGATGGAGCAAACATTCTACTCGGATCGGCTCCGGCAGCATTTTGGGATCGAGACCATCGTGCCGTCGGCCGTCGACCGGCAGATGATTCACGACGTGATCTACACCGAGCTCTGTCACGGAGTGATCCGCGAAGATTCGCGCGACCGATTCAAGACCGCCATTCGACGCCTGGCCGAAGAAGGCGCGGAGTCGGTGATCCTGGGCTGCACGGAGATCGGACTTCTTTATCCAGCAAGCGGATGCGAGCCTGCCGGTGCACGATTCCACCAGGATTCACGCCGTGGCGGCTGTCGAGTTCGCCTTAGCGTTGCCTTAGCGTAGGTGAGACATCAATCGCTCAAGAATGCCAAAGAACCGGCGGTTTCCCGCCGGGTTTTGCCGCCGGACTGCTCCGGGCGGAAGGCAGCCAACCGGGCATTCCATCTTGCCGGTATCCGTTATGAATGGTTCCTGCCGGATCAGGCGTTGCCGGTCAGATGCTGTTTCACCAGACGGGCATCCTCTGGATGGCGCGGGAGACCGATCCGTACAGTCTGAACACGCGTGACACCCTGCTCCGCGCTGGTGTGCCGGACCAGCATTGCGAAAAATCTTGGCGTGGCCGACCAGATATCAACAACGGGCGTTATGAGGCAACTTGGCTGGCTCGCTGAGCGTCGGAGTTGGGTGCCGGGGCTAATGATTCGCTTACACACTGCGGCTCCTACGGTCAAGACTACGCCACACCCAGCGTCCGGTGAGAGCAACAGCAGGCCGCCTGGCGCCTCAACAGTCCAGCTATACTATACCCACGGTGCCGGATCATCCTCTCAAGATCTACATCAGCCACGCTTCGGAAGATCAGACGACAGCCGACACGCTGTTCCAGCGCCTTGGTGACAATGGTTTCGAACCATGGCTCTGTGAAATCAGCGTGAGAGGCTCCTCCAAATGGCGCGAGGAGATGGACAAGGCGCTCCAAAGCGCCGACGTATTCTTGTTTTGCGTTTCCCAGCATTCGACATCTCGCTACGGACAATTTGTCGGCGAAATCGAGCGCGCGCTCGAACTTCACAGAACCAGTGATGATCAATCCCCGGCAATTCTTCCGCTCCGGCTTGATTCTTCCGCGATTCCCGCCTCCTTGGTGATGTTCATGGCCGTCGACTACTTCAGTTCGGGAGGCTACGCGCGTCTTCTAGATGCTCTGCACAACCTCGTCATCAAGACTTCTCGGTACGTTATCTCGATACATGGGATCAAAACTCGTGGAAAGTGGCAGAAAGACATCGTCCCACTCCTGGGTCAGGCTGGCTTCGTGACCGTGCCACTAGACTACGGCTACTTCTTGGCCCTTCAACTACTCTTCAGCCCTTCCCGCAGCAAGAAGATCCAGTGGTTCCGCGACGAATATACCCGGCAATGCAATCGCCTACGCGCAACTTGTCCGTCAATCATCGCTCATAGCCTCGGCTCTTACATAGTCGCGGGCGCGATCGCAAAATACCCGGAGATCAAATTCGATCGCATCATTTTTTGCGGGGCAATTGTGGCCCGCTCCTACCCTTGGCAGACATGCATTCAATCCGGGAACGCAAGAGCAGTTTTGAACCAGTATGGAGGCAACGATTTCTGGGCGCGAGTGGTGGAATGGGTGGTACCAGACGCCGGTCAATCGGGTCTCCGCGGATTTGATAATCCCAGTCCAGCCCTCACTCAGCAGTACCGGCCTCAATTCGGCCATTCCGACTATTTTTATGATCTGAATTATCGCGACACATGGATTCCGTTTCTACAGGGATCCGTCATTAAAGAAGAGGTGAGTAGCGGACCAATCATCTCAAATTGGCGCTACTTGCTCACTCGCGTAGTTGTACTGATGCTGCTGATAGCTTGCGGCGGAGCCATAGGCCGCCACTATTGGCCCGGGTTCAGCGGGGAGGGGGAGCCTGTGAAGAAGCACGACTATACAAATTATGTTGAGATTCTCCCGGGTGAATTCATGATGGGCTGCTCGGAGGGCGACATTGAGTGCAAACCGAACGAACTGCCGCCTCATAGGGTAATAATGACCAAACGCTTTTGGATGATGCGCACCGAAGTTACGGTAGGTGAATTCAAGAGGTTCGTATATTCGACGGACGGTCGCCAAATGCCCATGGAGCCGCCGTTTAACCGGGGTTGGCAGGATGATCGAATGGCAATGGTCAGAGTCTCCTGGTCGACGGCCCGGGCCTACTGTGGATGGGCGGGCGGCAGATTACCGACCGAGGCGGAGTGGGAATATGCGGCCCGGGCTGGCAATAAGAGCGCCAGGTACGGAAATCCAGACGGCGTCGCATGGTACGCCGACAATTCCCAAGCTCCGAATGACGTGGGGCTAAAGCCCGCAAACCAATTCCAACTCTACGATACCCTCGGGAATGTGTGGGAGTGGGTCAACGACCGCTACGATGAGAACTATTACCGGCTGAGCCCTCTACACGATCCTCCAGGTGCCGCGTTTGGCGACCGGCATATCGCGCGGGGCGGTTCTTGGCGGGAAGATGCCTCTGAAATTCGCGTATCACGACGCCATGACTATGCATTCCCAGCGAAGGATGACAAAATTGGATTCCGCTGCGCGAGGGATTGACGCGCCCCCAGACCGTCGAACCTTACTGAGTCGCCTCTGGATTGGGATGGTCGATTAAGCCATTACCTTGCCGAACGGCAAGGTTATGGCTTAGGTCACAGAACGCATTTTCGCCACGAACTTCTCGCGGAATTTCTTCACTTTCGGCGCCACCACATAGGCGCAGTATGGTTGCCGCGGATTGTTGCGGAAATATTCCTGGTGGTAGTCCTCCGCCATGTAAAACGGGACCGCAGGCCGCACCTCGGTGACGATCGGGCTGCGCCAAATGCCTTCGGCATTCAGTTCGGCAATCAGGTTCGTGGCGATCTCGCGCTGCTGCTGGCTGTGATAATAGATCGCCGAGCGGTATTGTGGCCCGTGGTCGTTGCCCTGGCAGTCCACTGACGTAGGGTCGTGGATCGCAAAGAAGACTTCCAGGATCTCGCGATACGTCGTGATTGCCGGATCGAAAGTGACCTGGACCACCTCCACGTGACCGGTCGTCCCGGTGCAAACCGAGCGGTAATCCGGGTTGGCCACGTGGCCCCCCATGTAGCCGGATTCCACGGAAAGCACGCCCTGCATTTCGTCGTAGACCGCTTCCAGGCACCAGAAGCAGCCCCCACCCAGCGTCGCGATTTCTTGGTTCGTCATTCCCTCAGAGTAGCCGGTTTTTCGATTTTCGCGTAACCAATCCGGCGCCGCGTAGTATCACTATCATATGGACCAACTGCTGCAGGATCTGCGCTACGCACTGCGTGCCATGCGCAAGGACTTCGGCTTTTGTGCCGTGGCCGCGCTGATCCTCGGTCTCGGCATCGGCGCCAACACGGCGATCTTCAGCGTGGTGAACACCCTGCTTCTTCGACCGCTTCCTTTCCGCGACTCCGGGCGCCTGGTGTGGATCGCGAACACGGGCCACAGCGGGCTTTCGGGGGAGACCACGAGGGTTGCCAACTACCGCGACTGGCGCGCCATGAACCAGTCGTTCGAGGACCTCACCGCCTACTTCGCTTTTTCGGATTACGGCAGCTACACCCTCAAGGAAGCCGGCGAGCCGGAACGGCTCCTGGGTTTCGGCGTGGCGCAAAATTTCTTCGACCTGCTGGGCGTGTCGCCCCTGCGCGGGCGCACCTTCGACACGGAGGAATGCAAGTGGAACGGACCGAAGGCTGTGATTCTCACCTATGGCCTCTGGCAACGCCGCTTCGGCGGGGACCTGGCCATCATTGGGCGGAAGATCACGCTGAATGACGAGGCCACCACCGTGGTTGGGGTGATGCCGGAGTCCTTTGATTTCGCGTCCGTCTTCACGCCGGGGTCCAAGGTGGACATGCTGACGCCCTTTCCGATTGCGGATGAGACCGATCATTGGGGCAACACGCTGGCGGTGATCGGGCGACTCAAGCCGGGCGCCACGATGCAGAAGGCCCAGGCCGAGTTTGACCTGCTCGATGCGCAGATTCTTGCCTCCAAGAAGGACCGTTGGAAGTTTGGCGCCAGGATGAGCGGCTTGCAGGAACAGGTGAGCGGCCGCTTCCGGCGCGCCCTGGTGGTTCTGCTGTGCGCCGTGGGCGTGGTGCTGCTGATTGCGTGCGCCAACCTCTCCAACCTGCTGCTGGCGCGTGCGGCCGCACGGCGCAAAGAGATCGCCGTGCGGACGGCGTTAGGGGCGGGGCGCGGGCGGCTGATTCGCCAGATGCTCACCGAAAGCATGGTGCTCTCCTTGTGCGGTGCGGTGTTCGGGCTCGTACTCGCGTTCGCAGCGACGCGCGCGTTGAGCGGGCTGCGCGCCATGAATATTCCCTTGCTGCATTCGGTGAGGGTGGATGGCGCCGCGCTGCTCTACACCGCGCTCACCGCCCTGGCGACAGGGTTGCTGTTCGGGCTCGCCCCGGCACTGCAACTATCGGGCGCCGCCGTGCACGAAGCCTTGAAGGACAGCAGCCGCGGCTCCAGCCAGGGCCGCCACGGCACGTGGGTGCGGGGAGCGCTGGTAGTTTCGGAAATCGCCCTGGCCTGCATTCTGCTGGTTGGCGCGGGTCTGCTCATGCGCAGTTTCCTGCGGGTCCTGGATGTCGACCTGGGCTTCCAGCCGGCGCGCGCGGCCGTGTGGACCATCGAAACCGGCAACCGGTTCAAAACCGATACGCAACTGGCGTCATTCTACAATTCGCTGCTGCGCAGCGTCGAGGCCGTGCCGGGAGTGGAAGCGGCGGGCGTGACCGATTGCCTGCCGCTGGGACGGAACCGAAGCTGGGGCCTCCGGGCCAAAGGACATACCTATCCGCAGGGACAGATTCCGCTGGCCTTTCCGCGCATCGTCAGCCCGGGTTACATACCGGCGATGAAGATTCCGCTGCGCGCCGGCCGCGATTTCAGCGAGCATGATCGCGCCGATAGCCAGCGCGTCATCGTCATCAACCAGACCTTGGCGCGCTCGGTGTGGCCTGGCGAGGACCCGTTAGGCAAGGAGGCCTTCGTCTTCGGCAAAGATCCGTGGCGCGTGGTGGGGGTAGTGGGCGATGTGCGCCACAGCAGCCTGGAGCAGGCCGGCAGTTCGGAATTGTACCTCCCGGTAACACAGGCCGGTATGAGTTCGATGGAACTGGTGGTGCGCACTAAGCTGGCGCCGGAAGCCGTTGCCCCGAGCGTGCGGACGGCCTTGCGGCGCATCGATGCCAGCCTGCCCACTGCGGAGTTCCGCACGCTGGACGATGTGGTGGACCGGGCGGTATCACCACGCCGCTTTGTGGTGGTGCTGTTGGGCGCCTTCGCGCTGCTGGCCTTGTTTCTGGCGTCGCTCGGGATCTACGCCGTGGTCTCGTATTCCGTGAACCAGCGGACTCAGGAGATCGGCATTCGCATGGCGCTCGGGGCATCGGCGGGTCACGTGCAGTTCCGCGTCTTGCGCGAGACGGTGGGGCTGGCGTCGGCCGGATGCCTGCTGGGCGTAGTGGGCGCGGCCGCGGTCGCGCGGTTGCTAGAATCGCTGCTTTTTGGGGTGAAGCCCGGCGACGCACTGACGTTTGTCGCCATGACGATGGTGCTGACGTCGGTGGCGGCACTGGCCGGATATCTGCCCGCCCGCAGGGCTTCGCAGATCGACCCCATGACCGCGCTGAGGTCGGAGTAAGCGGGGAAGAACTTCTTCTTGCTGGGCGAGAGGCCCACCCCCGCTCACGCTCACGCGGCTGTGCGCCGCCTGACCTGCTTCTCAATCGTCTTCAGCGACTTCTGCTGAGCCAGGATCAGTTCGTAGTCCTTCTGCACATTCAACCAGAACTCGGCGCTTGTCCCGAAGTGCCGCGCCAGCCGCAATGCCGTATCAGCCGTAATGCCGCGGCGCTCATTGACAATCTCGCTGATGCGGGTAACCGGGACGTGCAGTTCCAGAGCGAGGCCGTTGATCGAGATTCCGAGCGGCTTCATGAACTCCTCGCGAAGCATTTCGCCCGGGTGAACCGGCGTGCGCGAGATCTTCCAGCCACCTTCAGGACGCGTGATGCTCATTTTTAAGTTCCCCTTCTTTCAGTGATAATCGACGATTTCTACGTCATGGACACCGTCACTTTCCCAGCGGAAACAGATGCGCCATTGATCGTTGATACGAATACTATGTTGCCCGTTCCGGCCACCCTTGAGAGCCTCCAGCCGATTCCCCGGAGGCACATTCAGCTCATCCAGCGTGGCGACCGTATCGATCTGGACCAGCTTGCGTACCGCGACGCGAGCAAAGAAATTCCAGCGGCGGCACTTTCCGGTCTCGAAGAGTGCCCGGACATCCTTGTCTGCGAAGCTTCTGATCAACTGTCTATAGTATAACGTTTTCCGTTATATCACGAGCGTTAATGCGGCCCTGCTCCCCGTTCCCCGTCCGGAAACAGGTTTGTCACTCCCCGCCCCGGAACGCTGTGATATAAGCCATTGAAAGCTGCGGCGCGGACAGATTGGCCGGTACTTAATTGTGAGGATAGATCCTCGACGGCAGATATCAGCGATGCGCGTGACACGGCCAGTTGACAGACAGCCAGTTTCCGGTAACACCACTTTCGAGGAAGTACCCGACTGTCTCACTTTAGGGTGGAAGGCGACAAAAGGGTAGGATTCATACGCCCATGTCAGCACGAGCGCGCCTTACGAATGCGGTCATCGATTTAGACATCTGTTCAAGGATGGCCAGCCATTCGTTAAGGTGTTCGACTCCGGCAGACGAGAGCCGGTAGACGCGACGCGCAGGACCGCTGCCCGCAACGTCCCATTTGGATACGACATATCCATTGTTCTCAAGGGCTCGCAGAGTTCGATATAGAGCAGCGGTTTCGATCCGATTATCTGTCAATGCGTACTCCGCAATGTCGCCTGCGAGTTCGTATCCGTGCGCGTCACCTTTTTGCTTCAGTAGCAACAGAATAACGGGCTCCACGAATCGGTACAGGTGTCCCATACCGCAAGTGCATGGATATTTGCCGTGTCTCGGGCAGTCGGGCTTGCGCGCCATGGAAGTCTTCGTCGATGAGGGCATCTTGGGTACCCCTTGCATTAGGGTAACAAAAGCGCGAATATAGATGTGAAATACAGATAGGTACGATATGAACTATTGCCCCGTAATTCTCTTGGGTTCGCTCCTGGCGGCCGCTCCCGCTGCGGCTCACGACTGCCACGGATACGACCACCACTATTGTGGCGACCACCACTGCTGCGCGGACTGCGGGCGGGTTGGGCCGTCAACGCAACAATCCTCCGCTCCGATTGAAAACCTCAAAGGGACTATCTCAGAGATCGCTCATCCGCCATCGGCGACCGGTATCGTTGAGGTCTGGCTGAAAACGGCGGGGAGCACGGTCCTCATCCGACTATGCCCGGCCGACTTCTTGAAGCAGAACGGCTTGACGCTGAATGAGGGAACTCCGATCGCCTTGAAGGGGTACCGTGTCGCATCATCCGATGACGATTTGCTAATTGCTACTGAGATCGTGATCGGTGGTAAGACGTTATCCCTGCGGAGCGGACGCGGAAAACCGCTCTGGTGAACCAGGCCCCGGCTACTCCTTCCATTTCATTCGGTATCCACACTTCGGGTTGTCTTTTGTGGCGAAAGACGACATCCGACGAACGCGCGTTACCAGCTTCCGACATTATTGTCCGGCATGCCGTACAAGTACTGGCGCAGTGTACGCGACTGCGGGCAGTTAAACGGGTTTTCGGAAACTGGCGGCCAAGTTGACGGTTTGTCCCCGACTCGGACCTTGGCCCGCGGTGGTCCCAAACCCCGGTTTCCGGCGATAGATCCTCCTTCGCCAAGGGTTTAGGAATCGCCGTTCTTTGCGCTTCGTTCTGGTACCTCCGCCCACCTCCAAATAGACCATAACGTTGCCAAACGGCAAAGTTATGGTTTAAGCCACAAACGCATTTTCGCCACGAACTTCTCGCGGAGCTTCTTCACCTTTGGCGCCACCACATAGGCGCATGGATCGCCGCGGCTTGTTGCGGAAATACTCCTTGGCCGGTCGAAAGCGACATGGACCTGGAATCGCTGCTTTTCGGGGTGAAGCCCGGCGACGCACTAACGTTTGCCGCCATGACGATGGTGCTGACGTCGGTGGCGGCACTGGCCGGATATCTGCCCGTCCGCAGGGCTTCGCAGATCGACCCCATGACCGCGCTGAGGTCGGAGTAAGAGTTGCGTTACGCCGGGTAATTCGCTCCAATGTACGTATGCAGATGGTCGATGGTCCGCGCCTGCTCGGAGATGATCGCGTTCACCAGATCGCCGATCGATACCACGCCCACCAGTTGGCCGCTCTCGAAAACCGGCAGGTGGCGGATGCGGTGATGCGTCATGACCCGCATGCACTCGTCGATCGTGTCGTCGGGCGCAGCCGTATACATCTCGCCGGTCATAATCTCCTGCACGGTGGTTTCCCGCGAGGACCGGCCCTGCAGGATGATCTTGCGCGCGTAGTCGCGCTCGGAGACGATCCCCACCAGCCTTCCGCCGGTCATCACCAACAGCGCGCCGACCTCCCGCTCCGCCATCATGGCCAGCGCATCGTACACGGTGTCATCCGGCGCGATAGACCAGATATTGCCGCTCTTGTTCTTCAGAATCCAACCTATCGTTTCCGTCATTGCGTCACCCCGTTACTGTATCCCGGCAAACCCCGCTAGCTGTGCTTGGGCGGCTCGACCGACCAATCCGGGCTGCGGCGGGCCTTGATGGCTGCAAAATCCCGTTGGGCGACGAACTCCTGATTCTCCGGGAGGTTCAACTCCCAAAGCGGAAAGAAGTCTTCGCCCACATCCATGCCCTCCAGGCAGCCGTGAGGGCAATAAACAAATTCGTGGATGGCATCCACGCCCCGTTTTTGAAGGTCTCTCACGACCTCCGCGAGATCTTCCAGTTGAAACATTCCTTACCTCCTGCTACGTGGCAGTGCGCCCGCGGGCGCTGGTTCTACCTGACTCCAGCCAGGTCCTGCAACATGCGCCAGTTCTCCAGACGATCCTGCTGCGCGGCCATTAGAGTCGCCGAGGGGTTGCCTTCTTTGTCGAAATGCTTCGCAAAACGGCCTTCGGATCGGGCGAAGTACACGAAATCGATCTGCTCGCCGGTCTTGGGATGGACGTACCAATCTTCCTTCACGTTGGGATTGCCCACCAGGCTCAGGCGCTCCCTGAAGCGCGAGCCCTTGCGCGGGTCGTAAATGAATACCGGGAAGCTGCGCGAGTCGGCGGCGAGCTTGGCCTGGTGCTCGGCCATGTTGTCGCCTACGCCGTGCTCAGGCTGGCAGGTGGTGAAGACGTTGATGAGCGCGGGGCCGGGGAACTGGTTGGCCTCCATCACCGCCTTGTAGAAATGGTTCATGTGGGCGCAGGTGGTTTGCGCCACATAGACGTCCTTGTGCATCATGCAGATGGAGGCTATTTCCTTACGGTTTTCCTTCTTGCCTGAGATGGCGCTGCCGTGGAAGCTCATCTTGGCGTCCTGGCCCTTGAAGGAGCTGGTGGAGGCTTGCCCGCCGGTGTTGGAATAGACCTGGGTATCGAGAACCAGTACCTTGATGTCCGCGCCCGACGCCATCATGCGGGAGAGCGATTGGAAGCCGATGTCGTTCATGGCACCATCGCCGCCCACGATCCAGAGCCGCTTGTTCTGCCAGCCAAGCTGATCCCATCGCGCGCGCACACCCATGGCGTCGGCCGGCGCGTTTTCGAATAGCGAGTTGGTCCACGAAACCTTGTAAGGATTGTAGGGGTAGGTGGACGTGTAGACGGTGTTACAGCCGGTGGCGGCCACCATGCCGATGTTTTCCTGGCCGTACAGGAAGCCGGTGGCGGCGAGCATCATGCGGAGCGCGGTGGCTTCGCCGCATCCCATGCAAGAGCCGGCGCCACCCACGTAGAGGAGCGATCGCTCGGCCAGCATCATGTCGGACAGCGCTCGCTCATTGATGAACTTGGCGGGCGTTTCCGGCATGGATCGGTACATGTCGAAGGCCCGCTTATACCACTGCATGTTGTCGCTGTTCTTGCGTATCATCTTGAGCGCATCGTGATCGCCGCAGGCGTCCACGCACTCGGCGCACCCCTTGCACTTGGTGGGGTCGATGAAGATGCCGAACTTGCCGCCGCCCACACCTTTCTTTTCGGGGACGTTGAAGTACTTATTGGTAATGCTCCACTGCGCGGCCATCGATTGGCGCTGCGATTCATCGGGGATCGCGGCGAGACGCTCTTCGAGCGTGGCGGGCTCGACGACTTTGGCGAGGATGGCTGTGTCGGGACACTGCGTGACGCAATCCATACAGCCGACGCAGTTGGGCCCGATGAACTCGGGAATATCGGGGGCGATGTAGCTGAAGTCGCGGAGCGCCCCAGTGCCCGCGGGAATCACGCTGCGAGCAGACTGGTCGTCGGCGGGCAGGCCGCGATCCGCCATGCCGCTGTTGTATGCGCCGACCACGCGCTCGTTGAAGTCGGCGATGTCCACCACGTTGGCCCGAATGTCTTCGAACCGAGCTTCGTAGGTCATGGTTTCCAGCATTGAGTTCAGTCCTCTCCTACATCACTCTTAGAGCGGCGTTGGCCGTATCGGCCTCCGCGGTTGACAGCATCACATCGCGCGGCACCTCGATCACTTCCCGGTAGCCGCGCCGCACGGCCTCCAGGTTGTCCTGCACCACCCGCTCGCCTCGCTTGCCGAAATACTTGCGGAGCGACTTCTCCGCGCCGCGGAAGACCTCCTCATCGCTCAGCGCCAACTCGGCCTGGAACGGCGTGATGCGCAGAAAGATGCCCAGCAGCACGATGCCCTGCATGCGCTGCTGGAGATCGGCGCGGGAAGAGACCTTTTGCGCGATCCCCACGGTGTCCAGCGCGAAGAGGCGCGCGTTCTTTTCGCACATCGCCTTGCGGGCCCAGGCCGGGATGGCAGCCCAGATTTCGGCGGGATTGGGCGTCTGGCTCTGCACGAAGACCATGCCGCCCTCGGAAAGACCCATGAGCGGGTTCTCCAGGTTGAAGGCATTGACGTCGTTGAGAGCCACGAATTCCACGTGCTCCAGTTCGGAGTGGACGCGGATGTGCTGACGGGCGATGGTCAGATAGTAAGTGGTGGGCAGGCCCTTCTTTTCGGAGCCGTACTTGGGGTAGGCCTGCACATCCATGCCGAAGACTTCCCCGGCAATGGTGGCGATCACCTTGTTGGTGGTCACCGATCCGTAACCGCCCACGGAGTGGCCGCGCATGGAGAACGAACCAGGGGAGCGCACGTCGGGGTCGAGCGTGATGGGCAGCGCGGTGGGGTGCTTGACACCCACACAATAGTAGGGGCGCGGCTGCTGGCTGCGCATGTTCTCCACGATGGCGATGAAATCGCCGGCCCGGACGTCGCGGCTGCCCATGCCCGCGGAGCCGCCGGTGAACTTCGGCATGCGGGCGAGCTGCGGGTATCCCGGAGCGCCGGCCATGGCGTCGGCGAAGGCCGCCTTGATTTCGCAGACCTGCGGATTCGATTGCATCAGCGGGATGTCCAGCCGTTCCAGCACGGAGATTGCCTTGACGTGACGGAGGGCGCGCACGATATCCACCGAGGGGAACGGACGGAAGCTGGTGATGTGGAGCAACCCGACCCGGATCCCCAGCTTTTCGCGCATGTAATCCACGGCCGCTTCCGCAGTCTCCATCATGCAACCGGAGCCGACGATGGCATATTCGGCGTCTTCCAGGCGATAGGGCAGCACGACATCGTAGCGGCGGCCGGTAATCAGATAAAACTCGTGCATCGCCTTCTTGAGTGCGGGCAGGACCTGATCGTAGTAACGGCGCTGGGCGATCTTACCCTTCATGTAGCTGTCCTGGTTCTGGACTACGCCCGACATGAGCGGGATCTGCGGGTCCATCAGGTTGCGGATTCGCTGTGAAGGGTGGCCGACGTATTGCTTCATCATGTCGGGCTCCGGCAGCAGAACGTTCTCGATGGTGTGGGTGGTGAGGAAGCCGTCCTGCACATTCAGGAACGGGGTTTCGGTGTCTTCGGCGGTGCGGCGCGTGATGAGCGCGAAGTCGCCGGCCTCCTGCGCGTTGCGGGCGTAGAGAATGCCCCAACCGCAATCGGCAACGCCCACCACGTCATCGTGGCCGGTATGAACGTTCAAGGAATGGGACGTAAGAGCGCGGGCGCCGATGTGGAAGACCACCGGCAGGCGCTTGCCGGAGATCGTGTAGAGGACCTCTTTCATCAGGATGAGGCCCTGTCCGGACGTGAAGTTAGTCACGCGTCCGCCCGCGACCGCGAATCCTTCGCAAGTGCTGGCGGCGCTGTGTTCGGATTCCGGCTCGATGAAAGCCAGTTCCTCGCCCCAAAGATTGCGTTTCCCGTTGGCGACCTCGACCTGGTAACCGCCGCCCATGGTAGTGGACGAAGTAATCGGGTAAGCACAGGCACCCTGAGTAATATGGGTATCCACCCACACCACCATGCCGGCGCCGTCCGAGGTGGTTGGGATTCCGGGGAATTGCGGTTTCGTGGTTTGGTCGTCCAGAGACGGGTAAGTCTCGGCGGGCGGCCGATTAAGGACCGTACTCATTAAGCCCCTCCTAGGGTAGTACTCCAGCCAGTGTGAGCCCAAGGACAGTGCGGCCTTCCAGCCCGGTCACGTCCGGGGCCCAATTCAATGGTCCGGAACATATCACATTTTGAGCCCGGGGGAAAGGGGGGTGGCCATGACAGGGGGGTTGCCATGACAGAGGGGTGGACACAAACACAAACACGGCGGACGCGAAGAACGGCGAGACTGATTTGACGCGGCTCCAAGCAGGGGTATACACTCACCACCGTGGACAGACGAATCTTCCTGCAAGTCGCCGCAGCCGCTCCGCTGCTCGGCAACCCTGTGGATGAACCGGTTTATCACCGGGTGACACGGTTTCAACGGACGGGCCAACTGGGCATGCCCGGACCCTATCCGGGGCAGGTGGTCCGCGTTCATTCCGAAGGCTCCATCGATTCCGCCTCCGACCAGGTGAACCGGCAACTGGTCAAGCAGATGCTCGCCGCGGGCATCAAGGCGCTGACCGGCGACGCACGCACCGAAGATGCCTGGGCGCGCTTCATCTCTCCCGGCGACGTGGTCGGCATCAAAGTGAATTGCTCGGGCGCTCCTAAAATCCGCTCCAGCCCCGAGGTCGTGGCGGGTATCGCCGAAAATCTCGTGGCCGTCGGCGTGCCGGCCAAACAGATTTACGTTTATGAGCGCTTTGATAACCAGTTGCAAAGCGTGGGCTACCCCAAGTATCTGCCCGAGGGTGTCAACGTTCAGGCCGCCGAGGCTTCGCGCCGCTCCATCCTGGGCTACGATCCGCGCACCTACGTGGAAACCAGCTTCTTCGGGGAGGAGGACACGCGGTCGAACCTGGTGCGGCTGGTGTCGGAAACGCTCACCAAGATCGTCAACGTGCCCAACACCAAGGAGCACCAGGCGGCCGGTATCACTGGTTGCCTGAAGAATATCGCTTACGGAAACTTTTCGAACGTGGACCGCTCCCACCGCTTCGAGAAGACTAATACCCTCTCGTTCATCGGCGAGTTGGCCGCCACCGAACCGGTGCGCTCGCGCGTGGTATTGAATATCATGGACGGCCTGCGCGGCGTGTGGCACGCGGGCCCGTTCAGCGAGCATGCCAGGTTCCGCTTCTACCCGAAACAGCTCATGTTCGGCACTGACCCGGTGGCGATGGATCACAAACTGATCGACCTGATTGAAGAGAAGCGCAAGGCCGAGGGCGCGGTCACCCTCTGGGACCGCTCGCCGAAACACCTGGGCAAGGACAATACCGACCCCAACATCAACCACTACATTCGCGAGCCGGGCCACGTGGAATATGCGTCCAAACTCGGCCTGGGCATCTATGACGCGGCCAAAATCAATCTCAAGGTAATCGAATTGTGATGCTCTTATTGCTGGCCGCCTTACCCGGACTCTTCTGGGAAGGCGGCGTCAATACCGCTCCCGCGCTGCGCGAGGCGGGAATCAAACAGATTCAAGTGCCGGCCGCCCGGCTGGCGGAGTGGAAGGCCGTCTCCGGCATTTCGGCGGAGGCAGGCAACTTGCAGGGTGCGGTGAAGCTGCTGATCCCAACGGTGAACTACCGCATGGACCAAGCCTCGGCGTCGCGCACGCCGTGGCTGGTTTCGAACGGCTGGAAATTTCTGCGCAATCCCAAAGGCCGGTTCTACTACGAGGTGACCGGCAAACCATCGGCCATCGCCGCCGCGGAGGCCCTCTGTTTCGGCGCCGCCGCCCTCATCAAAGTCGATGCCACGACCGATGCCGCGGGCCTGCAACCGCTGGCCGAGATTCTCGAATTTTCGAGCGGCGTCCACCAGGATCCACTGCCGCCGATGGCCGATTTCGGGTTTGTCGACGATGGTTCGCCCGCCGCCGGCGAGGTGATGAACATGCTGGTGCGGACGAACCTGCTGTTCGAGATCGTTGCCCGGCCCGATCCCCGGTTCAAGCTGACGGTCAAGCTCGGCACGAAAGAGTATCCGCTGACGGAGGCCAAGAATCCGGGCGTGGTGGCCCAGGCGGTTCGGGGCAATCTGACCGATGAAAAGCGCTCCGTGCGGATCTACGGAAGTCCGGTGGTGGTTGCGCGCCTGACCGGATCGGCGGGGCGCGTGCGTTTGCACCTGGTGAACTACAGCGGTGCCACGCGAAATGTGGATGGCATTCGGGTGCGCGTGCTCGGCCAGTATCCCAAGCACCAGTTGGCAGCGGCCGGGAGCGCGGGACTCGAATTGGCGGACTACAGCGTGGAGCCGGATGCCACCGAGTTCACGCTCACGCAGTTGAAGACCTACGCGGTGATCGATCTGTCGCGGTGAGTGGAATTATGAGACTCTCTCTCGCTTTTCTTTTCGTGGCCGGCGGCGCGCTGGCCCAACCCGGCGTTTCCCCACCAAACTATGACCTGCTGCTGCAGGGCGGCCACCTGATCGATGCCAAGAATGGAATCAGCGCCGTCCGCGATATCGCCATCAAGGATGGGGCCGTGGCCGCCGTGGCGGCCCATCTGGATCCGGCCTCGGCGTTCAAAGTGGTCAACGTGGCCGGCCTGTACGTCACGCCCGGACTGGTCGATATCCACGCCCACGTCTACACCGGAACGGGCGAGCGGAACTCCTATGCCGGCGACAACAGCCTCTACCCGGACGGCTTCACCTTTCGCGTGGGCGTGACGACGGTCGCCGACGCGGGCTGCTCGGGCTGGCGGAATTTCGAGGACTTCAAGGACAAGGTGATCGACCGGTCCAAGACGCGCGTGCTGGTCTTTCTGAACATCGTGGGCAGCGGCATGCGCGGCGCCAAGTACGAGAACAATCTGGCGGACATGGAAGCCGCGCCGGCGGCGGAGATGGCGCTGCGCCACAAGGGGCTGATCGTGGGTATCAAGACCGCGCACTATGCCGGCCCGGAATGGACTCCCGTGGAGCATGCGGTCGAAGCCGGGACGCTGGCCAAGATCCCGGTGATGGTGGACTTCGGCTCGGACCGCCCGGAGCGGCCGATCGGCGAACTGCTGACCAAAAAACTCCGGCCGGGCGACATCTACACGCACTGTTATTCCGGGCTGCGCCACGAATTGGACGACAACGGCACCGTGAATCAGGGGATGATCGAGGGCCGCAAGCGCGGCGTCATCTTCGACGTGGGCCACGGCAGCGGTAGTTTTGCCTGGCGCATCGCGGTGCCGGCCATGAAGCAGGGCTTCATCCCCGACTCCATCTCCACAGACCTTCACGGCGCGAGCATGAACTCCAGCATGAAGGACATGCTGAACGTCATGGATAAATTCCTGGCCATGGGAATGTCGCTGGACGAAGTAATCCGCCGGACCACCTGGAACCCGGCCCGCGAGATTCAGCAGGAAGAACTGGGCCACCTGTCGGTGGGGGCAACCGCCGATGTGGCGGTGCTGAAGCTGGAAACCGGGAAATTCGGATTTACCGATATGTACGGCGCGCGGTTGCAGGCCACCCAGAAACTGACTTGCGAAATGACTCTGCGCGCCGGCAAAGTGGTTTACGACCTGAACGGCCTCTCCCGCCCCGATTGGGACAAGTTGCCGAAAGACTACCGGCAGACCGGGGATCCACGTTGGGACGGTTTTGCGCCGCAAAGGCGGGCGGGCCAGCGGCCGCCGGCCAAGTAGTGGCGCATGCCAACTGGGTGCTGAATTGTAGCTGAACCGGTCGAAGACGCAATGGTTTAGAATAGAGCATTAGCGTTGAGCCATGCGGCGCAACGCTTGCCGTGCAAGCTCTTCTATCATGTGGCGTGGTAACTCAGTTTTCCTCCTCGAGAACCTGGTCCTGAAGGACTTTCGGATTCGCTACCGGAATATGTCCCTGGGAGTCCTTTGGTCCGTGTTGAATCCGGTCGTGATGATGGGGGTATTGACTTTCGTCTTTACCATGGTTTTCCCGAATCCGAGGATCAAGAACTTCCCGGTGTTCGTGCTGTGCGGCCTGGTGCCCTATAATTTCTTCACCATCGCCTGGATCAGCGGGACGACGTCGATCGTGGACAATGCGCGGCTCGTCAAACGCGTGCCCATGCCGCGCGAAATTGTACCGGTAGCCGCCGTTCTGTCCAATTGCCTGCATCTGCTGATCCAGATCCTTTTGTTGGTGTTCGCTGTCCTCGGTTTCGGCGGGCATGTGAACATCCAGTGGTTGTGGCTGCCTTTGGTCTGGATTTTTGAAATCGTATTCGTTTGCGGCCTGGCCTTGGTTACCTCCACGCTCAACGTGTACATTCGAGACACCCGGTATGTGGTGGAGTCGACGAATACAGTCCTGTTCTGGCTGGTGCCGATTTTCTACTCATTCGATATCATTCCGCAGAAATTCTCGGAAGTGTACCAGCTCAATCCGGTTGCCGCTCTGGTGCTTTGTTTGCGAAATATTCTGCTCGGGGCGATACCGCCTCCGACGTCCACGCTGGTCAGATTAAGCGCCGTCTCGTTTATGATGTTGGCCCTGGGGCTTTTGTTTTTCCGCTGGGGTAAGGACGCATTTTACGAGCATATCTGAATATGCCGGTAATCTCTTTCCAACAGGTCTCGAAGTACTTTCAGCGCCATGCCGGCCAACTGCTGTTGCGAGACCGGCTTTCGCACCTGGCCCGGCGGGCACCGCGAGAACGGTTTTATGCTCTTCGCGATGTCTCGTTTGCAGTGGAACACGGCGAGAGCCTGGCGGTGATGGGCAGTAACGGGGCGGGCAAGAGCACGCTGCTTAGCCTGGCAACCGGGCTATGTTCTCCGAGCGAAGGTACGCTGATCGTCGATGGCCGCGTGGCGGCCCTGCTCGAACTCGGTTCGGGCTTTCATCAAGACTTGACCGGCGCCGAGAACGTTCGCGTCAATGCTGCGCTGCTGGGCCTGAACCGCGGCCAGGTTCGCGAGCGCTTTGACGACATCGTGGAGTTCTCCGGCATTGGCGATTTCATTGACGAGCCGCTGCGCACCTACTCGACAGGCATGACCATGCGCCTGGCATTCTCGGTGGCGATCAACGTGGACCCGGACATTCTGATCATCGACGAGGTGCTGGGCGTGGGCGATCATGCCTTCTTTGCTAAGTGCTTCGAGCGGATCATGGAATTCCGGCGCGCCGGGAAGACGATCCTGTGCGTCTCGCACTCCCTCCCGACCCTACAGACGCTCTGCGATCGGGCGATCTGGCTCGATCACGGCCGGCTCCTGAGAACGGGACCGGTGAAGGAACTCATTCAGGCATACACCGAAGCCGCGGACGCCACCGTGGCGGCCCATCAATAGAAGTGACGGACCGGACCGTGCACGTCCACATTGCCCGTTTGCGGGCGACCGAAGCGGTGACCGCGCGATTCGGCGGACTCCTGACACGGGACGAACAGGAGCGGGCGGCGCGGTTCCGCTTCCCTCACCTTCGATCCTCCTTTGTCTTGGCGCGCGGCGCACTGCGCATCCTGGCCGGAGGGTACCTGAACACCGATCCCGCCGGCATCCGCTTCCAATATGGACCGAAGGGCAAGCCCTGCCTGGCCGGCGCTGCGCGCCTCCGGTTCAACGTCTCGCATTCGGGCGCGCTGGCGCTGTTCGCCTTCACGCTGGATGTCGAAATCGGCGTCGATGTGGAGGAGATTCGCCCGATGCCTGACCTGCAACAGATCGCGGCGGGTTACTTCAGCGCGGCAGAGGCCGCGGAACTGGTGGCGCTTCCCGCGGAGCGGCGCGAAGCGGCCTTCTTCCGCTGCTGGACGCGCAAGGAGGCCTACGTGAAAGCTCTCGGCGAGGGCTTGTCCTCGACCGCGCCGGAGTCCGAAGGATGGACCTTGCATGACCTCGATGTGCCGGGACCTTACGCCGCCGCGCTGGCGTACCTCGATGACCCCCGCGCACTCGAGGTGCTGCCGGCTGTCGATGCCAGCCTGCTGCTCGATCCGGGGTAGAATTCAGTTTTGGACCGCCGGCGATGATCCGACTCTTCCAGAAACGCGATTTGAGCCTGGGGCCGCTCGAAGTGGCCGTGCTGGAAATCCTGTGGGGACGCGGCGAGAGCAATGTGCGCGATGTGGTCGACCGGTTGGGCCGGCCGTTGGCCTACACCACGGTCATGACCACCATGGACCGGCTGTTCAAGAAGGGCGTTCTCAACCGCCGCAAGTTCGAGCGGGCGTTTCTCTATGCACCGCGCTTTTCGCGCAGCGAATGGGAACAGAAGCGCGCCGGGGAATTCGTGGCGGGCTTCCTTTCGGTGCGGCAGCCGTCGCGCGAGTTACTGATTTCGTGCCTGGTGGAGGCTGTCGGCCAGCACGATGAGACGCTGCTCGACGAACTGGAAAAGCAGATTCGTACCAAACGCAAGGAACTCTACCGGAGGGGAAAGGCGTGAACCTCCCCTACCTGGTTCGTTTATTGTGTCTGTGCCTGGCCTCCTTCTTTTTGGTCCACCTGACGCTGGGGCTTTTGGCATCGCTCGCCGCTCCTTCCGCGATCCGGGCGGCGTGCCGGATGGAGGCCCGATTGGCCGCGCGTTTTCTCCTGGCACTGCGGCTGGCGCCGGCCGGACTCGCCTCTCTTCTGGTGGCCGGGATCTGCGCGCCGAGCTACTTGTGGCTGGAGCCGGATGCGTCAGCGGAACAGGTGGGCTGGGTATGCCTGGCTGCGGCTTTTCTGGGCCTGTCCATTTTGGTGGCGTCGGTAGCGCGTGCGCTGCGGACATGCGCCGGGTCGGCGCGCTGGGTCCGCGAGTTGGAACGGGGCGGCGCGGGGCCGCTGGTAGCGCTCACCGGCATTCTTCGCCACAGGCTGGTGATTTCGCCCCTGGTGATGCGGGCGCTTTCGGCGGATCAACTGGCAGCGGTGGTGCGACACGAACGCGCGCACCGGATGTCGCACGACAATCTGAAGCGGCTGCTGATGCTCCTGGCTCCCGGCCTGCTCCCGTTTTCACGGGGATTCGGCGCGCTGGAGCGGGCTTGGGCGGCGGCTGCCGAGTGGGCGGCGGACGATCGCGCCACCGAAGGAAACGGGCTACTGGCGCTGGTGTTGGCCTCGGCGCTGGTGCGGGTAGCGCGCCTGGGCACGGCCGGGGCAACTCCGCTCTTGACGACATCGCTGTTGGCCGACAGCGCCGATCTGGCGGTGCGCGTGGACCGTCTGTTGCACCCCGTGCCACGGCGGGAGGCACCCGGCTCCCCGAGCCCGATTCTGAAGTTCGCGGCGAGTATCACCGTCGCGGCCGGGCTGGCGAGTGTGATGCTGCAGCCCGCGACACTCTACTCGGCACATGAGCTTCTGGAAGAACTGATTCGATAAGAACGGGCAGGCAGGCGAGGACGCCCAACCCTACTACGACCGATGGTAGTAGCGGCTACCATCGGCTAAGCTGTTGGTACTTGTCTCGACTCAACGCATGGCTGCTGACATTCTTCCTGAGTAGTGGCGCGATTCACGCTCAGACTCCCGACACGGCTATCGTCCACGGGCAGGTGGCCGATCCAAGCCACGCCGCCGTTTCCGGCGTGGCGGTCACGGTGAAGAACCTCCAGACCGGTCTGGAGAGAACTACGCAGACCGACGCCTCCGGAGGCTTTTCGTTGGGCGGACTGCCCGTCACGGGAGCTTACGATATCACGGCCACCAAGGCCGGATTCGCCGATGCCCAGTTGAAAGCCGTCACGTTACAGGGCGGCACCACGGCGGACCTCAATCTGCAACTGACCCTCGTCAGCGGCCAGGCGCAGATCACGGTCACCGGCGTGGCGGGCGAAGTCCGCACCGACGCGCCACAGTTGGGCACGCGGCTCGACGCGGCACAGATGGAAGAAATGCCTCTGCTCAGCCGCCGCATCACGTTCCTGCCGATGCTGAATGCGGCCAACCGTCCAGCCGTCAACCAGGGCGATGTTTTCATGAACCAGAATTTATTCACCACCAACGGCGCCGGACGGCGCCAAGCCTGGTTCGAAGTGGATGGCAGCACGGGCAACGATAGCTGGGGACGGCAGACGATCTTCAGCAACATTCCGGCGGCCGCGATGCAGGAGATGACGGTGCTCACCAACGCCTTCACGGCGGAGTATGGCGGCAGCACCGGCAGCGTCGTCAACATGATCACCAAGAGCGGTGGCAGCAGGCTCCACGGCGAACTGATGGAGCTGTGGCGGCCTTCGGCGACCGAGGCCGCGCTTTCGGGCTTCACCAACGCCAACGCCGCCAGCGGGAACGACCTCACCCGCGACACCCTGGGCCAATCGGCTGCGACGCTCTCCGGACCGCTCGGCGGCGGCAGCCATACCCACTTTTTCCTGGCCGGTGAATTCAGCCGCGAAGACAAAGCCTCGCCGATTATCTCGCCGGTGGCGCCCGGGGAGTTCATCGGACACTATCGCGGCTGGCTGGGCGACGTTCGCATCGATCACCAACTCAACAGCCGCAACAACCTGTTTTGGCGCGGCAACATGGATGGCTTCCACGACACGAATCCCAACGGGGCGGTGGGCGGGAACAATCTCCCCACAGTGGACCGCATCTTCCGCCGCCGAACCTACTCGCAGGAAGTGGGCGAGACGGCAGTGTTGGGCCCCAACCTGATCAACAACGCAAGGGTGCAGTTCCAACTGGCATCGCCGATCACGCAGTTCGATCCGGTTATCTACGGCACCCAATACCAGGTGCCCATTTCAGCGGGCGGCACGTTCACCACGGGCACGTCGCAATCGGCGCTGCTGATGAACCGCCAATACCAGGTGAACGACACGCTCTCGGGGGTGTGGGGCCGCCACCAGGTGAAGTTCGGCGGCGACATGATCCTGGCCCACACCGGCGGCAACAGCAAAGAATTCGGCGGGCCCATTTATTTGGGTCAGTTTGTCTACAACACCTGCACCCTCAGCCTGGCGGCCTGCGAAAGCCCCACCTATCTCAATAACATCGCCAACGTACGGACTTACACGCAGAGTTACGGCAATGCGAATTACGCGGTGGATGACGTTTTGTGGTCGCTATTCGTTCAGGACGACCTGCGAGTGCGCCCGGACCTCACGGTCAACTTAGGCCTACGCTACGAGCAACAGACCTTCGCCGATTCGCGCAAGGACTTCGCGCCGCGGGTGGGCTTTTCCTACAATGTGCGCGGCGATGGCAGGACCGTGATCCGCGGCGGATTCGGCATTTACTACTCCCAGATTGTGGAGAACACGGCGGCTAACTGGGCACTTACAGGCCCGACCGGAGTGTTCAACTACACGGCCGCCCCGGGGCAGGTTGGTTTCCCGGCGAGCGTGGCTGCCGTGCCGCTGCCGGCTTTCCCCGCGGGCGCACCCGTACCGCTGCGCAGCCTGTACGTGCGCCCCGGCGACAAGGCCAATCTCAACCAGTATTTTCCGACCTCCACGCTCATCGGGTACCAGGACATGCTGATGAACCCGTACTCCGAACAGTGGAGCTTCGGGATGGAGCGCCGGCTGGCGACGGACTGGGTGCTGGCTGTGGACTACGTCGGGTCACATACGCTGCGGATCAATCGCCCGCTAGACGTCGACCCGCCGGCGCCGTTCGTCCGCACCGCGCCGGGACAGACTCGCAGCCCCCAGGCCGCCAACTGCACCAGGCCGTATTGGATTTACTGGTACCAGCAACAGGGCACGGCGTGCAACACCGCAGCGGCCACCAATCCACAGCCACCGTACTCGGTGATCACCAGCGACGTCAACAATGGATACGCCTACTACGATGCGCTGGACATCAACCTCACGCATCGCTTCGGCAACCATTACTCGATGCTGGCGAGTTACACGTGGTCGCACGCCATCGATAACGTGGACCCCGACGTACCGGGACAGAACCCGAACGACCCGAACTTCACCGGTAAGATCGAGAATGGCAACGCGATCTACGACCAGCGGCAACGCTTTGTGGTAAGCGGCGTCTGGGTGGCGCCGCTGAAGGTCCACTTAGGCTGCGTGGCGACGTTGGCCACTGGGCTGCCTTATAACATTGTTACCGGAACTACTAACAGCGGAGATACAGGCGCCACCACGGACCGCCCGGTGATCGGCGGGGTGGTGATCGGGCGCAATGCCGGCCGCGGGAATTCCATTTACGAGTTCGCGCCATTCGTCGAGCGGGTGTTCGCGCTGCCGGGCGAGAAGGCACGGCTGAACCTGCGGGCGGAAGCTTTCAACGTCATGAACCACCCTAACTTCGCGGGCTATAGCGGCACCTACGGCAACGGCGCCACGGCAGGCGCCGGGTCTGGCACGCCCCTGGTAGGGATTACGAACCAATTTCCGGCGCGGTCGCTACAGTTTCAGGTGAAGCTGGCCTGGTAGGACAGGCCTGGCAGGCCAAAAACGGGACAAAAATGTCCCGTTTTGGAGCGCCCGGCGCCTGAAAGTTACTGAAAACAATAGAACGCGATTGGACAAGACGGGACATGCATGTCCCGGTTTCGGCATTTTCTGAGAAAGATCCACGGGAGGCGGCTGCCTCCCTACGCCCATGATGGCACCGCCGGTTTGGGCAGGAAGGGTGAGGGGTGGAGCGATTGTCTTGTAGTTGGTTGACAGATAGGGAGTTACGGGCCCGAAAATTTTTCCAAAAAGCGTGTGACTGGGTTTCCAGGCCATGCCTGAATTGGTTAGAGTGGGGAGGTGACTCGATTGGCTGCACTGTTGTTGGTCTCCGCCGGGGGGTTCGCCCAGACGGATTGGCCTTCCTATGGGAACGATCCGGGCGCGATGCGATATTCCCCTTTGCGGCAGATTCAGGCGGACAACGTGGAGCGGCTGAGGCCGGCGTGGACGTTTCGCACGGGGAAAGCGGGGTCGGAGGCGGTGCCGATTGTGGCGGACGGGGTGATGTACGTGACGGCTCCGGATGGGCTCTACGCGCTGGTGCCCGAGACGGGCGAGTTGCTCTGGAAGCACGACGCGACCCCGATGGCGCTGCGCGGGCTGGCGTATTGGAAGGGTGCAGGCGGCCTGCATTCGCGCGTGTTCGCGGGCAATGGCCATTTCCTGTTGGCTCTGGACGTGACGACAGGGAAACCGGCGCCGGGATTTGGGAACGAGGGCCGGCTGGATTTGAAGCAAGGGGTGCTGGGGGATTTGAAGGATGGGCGGTATGCGCTGGAGTCGCCGCCAGCGGTGTTTGGCGATGTGGTCATTACGGGATGCAGCAACGGCGAGGGTTCGCCCAGCGCGGGTGCGTACGGAGACATTCGCGGCTGGGATGCGAAGACGGGCAAGCTACTGTGGACGTTCCACACGGTTCCGCGTCCCGGCGAGGCGGGGTCGGAGACCTGGCCCGCCGGTAGTTGGAAGAATCGATCGGGGACCAATGTTTGGGGCTTCTTCACGATCGATGTGAAGCGCGGGATTGTGTATGCGCCGCTGGGATCGCCGACCTCGGATTTTTATGGCGCGGACCGCGTGGGGGACGACCTCTACGGGAACACGCTGGTGGCGCTGGATGCGCGGACGGGCGAAAAGAAGTGGCACCGGCAACTGGTGCATCACGATCTTTGGGACTACGACCTGGCCGCGCCGCCGGCGTTATTTGAGATACGCCGAGAGGGGCGGGTGATTCCGGCCGTCGCGCAGATCACCAAGATGGGTCTGTTGTTCGTGTTCGACCGCGTGACCGGGGAGCCGGTTTACGGGATGGAAGAGCGGCCTGTTCCCCAGACCGCGATACCCGGAGAAGTGACTTCGAAGACGCAGCCGTTTCCGGTGAAGCCGCCACCGTTGGCGAAGAACACGTTTCGCCTGGAGGAGATGTACGACCGGTCGCCGGAGCAGGCAGGCTTTTGCAGGGAATTGTTCGAGAGCAATCAGATGAAGATCGGCGTGCCGTACACGCCCCTGCCGCTCGAAGGGAATGCCCTGTTTTTTCCGAGCACGCTGGGTGGGGGCAATTGGGGCGGAGTGTCGGTAGATCCAACGCTTGGTCTGCTGTTTGTCAACGTGATGCACGTGGCGCAGTGGGGGCACATGGAGAAGCGCGGTTCGGAGTTCGTGCGGACGTCGGCGTATGGGCCCTACGCGCGGTTCTGGAATCGGGAGACGCGGATACCGTGCCAGAATCCGCCGTTTGGAGAACTGGTCGCGGTCGATTTGGCGTCAGGGGACATTGCGTGGCGATCGGTGCTGGGACGAATCGAGTCGCTGGAAGCGATGGGAGTGCGCGACACGGGGTCGTCGAACCTCGGGGGAAGCATCGCAACGGCGGGCGGGGTGGTGTTTATCGGGGCGACGAACGATTCGCGATTCCGGGGGTTCGATTCGAAGACAGGGAAGCTGCTTTGGGAAACCAAGTTGGAGGCGAGCGGGCACACCAGTCCGGTGACGTACATGGGACGCGACCGGCGGCAATACGTGGCCCTGATGGCGGCGGGGGGCGGAGCGTTTCTGGGCGGCGGGCTGAGCAATAGCCTGGTTGCCTTCGCGCTGCCGGATGTTGCGCGGAAGCCGCTGCCGGTGGCGGTATCGAAGGCGGTGGCCGCGGCCGCCGCGGCAAGGCGCGGGACGCCGAACGTGGGCGCGTTCGCACCGGCCGCGCTCGCGGCGGGCGGCGAGAAGGCGCTTATCGAGAAGACATGCGGGACCGGATGTCATTCGGTGGAGGTGGTGACGAGCCAGCGGATGAACCGGCAGGAATGGAATGCGGTGGTGCAGAACATGGTGGCCCGGGGAGCGGCGGCGTCGGACGCGGAGGCGAAGGCAATGGTGGAGTACCTGGCGAAGACGCTGGGGCGGTGAGGGGGTTGGCGGCGTGGGTCGTTCCTGACGTGTAGACGCGCGTGGATTGAGGTTCGGCCGAAGAGGAAGCGGAGGCCACGGAGGGATTAGGGCTGGGATCGGTGATAAGATTTCCTGCAGCAAGGAGTTACTCATGTTCCGCCTTCTCAGCATCGCGTTCCTGATCAACCTCACGACTGGCTTAGATCCGGTGTCGGCGCAAGCTCCGATTCCGGCTCCGTCAGCTGCCGCACGCCCACCGCGCCCGGCGCCGCCGACCCGCGATCCGAACACTCCCGGGTATGTCACGGCGAAAGACTTACCTGACGGCGCCAATGCTCCGGCAAATGCCGACGGAAACTTCATCCTCGGGCCCACGCACAACCCAGCGCCAGAGATGGCCGCGCAGGAAGGCGTGCCGCAAGGAACGATCTATAACTTCACGATGGAATCGGCCGACAGCAAGTTCTACCCCGGTATCGCGCGTGAGCCCAACACCTTTGGCCAGCCGGACCCCTCCGACCCGGCCAAGCTGATCGTCACCACCAGCCACCCCGCGCCCTATACTCGCAAGGTGGCTGTCTATGTCCCCAAACAATACGTCCCCGGCACGGCCGCGCCGTTCATCGTCGGGGCGGATGGACCGGACCGGGCGTTGTTCACGGCACTGGACAATCTGATCGCGCAGCACCGGGTGCCAGCGATGATTGCCATTTCCATCGGCAACGGCTCGGGCGACGCCCAGGGAAGCGAACGCGGCCTGGAATACGACACAATGTCCGGCCGGTACGCGGAGTTTGTCGAGAAGGAAGTGCTGCCTCTGGTGGAGAGGCAATACAACGTGAAACTGACCAAAGATCCCGAAGGCCGGGCAACGATGGGCGGCAGCTCGGGCGGCTCGTGCGCCTTGATCATGGCGTGGTATCACCCGGAGCTATACCGCCGGGTTCTCACTTACTCGGGCACTTATGTGAACCAACAGTGGCCGTGGAATCCGGAGACCCCTCACGGCGCATGGGAGTTTCATGAGCACCTCATTCCCAACAGCCCGGCCAAGCCGCTGCGCATCTGGATGGAGGTCGGCGATCGGGACAATTTCAATGCGCGCGACGGTATGCACGACTGGGTTCTGGCCAACGAGAACATGGCGAAAGTACTGGCTGCCAAGGGCTATCACTATCAGTTTGTTTTTGCGCGTAATGCCGGGCACACCGACCGCACCGTGAAGCAGCAAACGCTGCCGGAGGCGCTGGAGTATGTGTGGCAGGGGTACCCCGGCGCCGGGGCGAAACATTGATTGGAGCCGGTTCGTGTCAGGCATCGGCTGGGGCCACTTCGGATGCTATACTCTGCCAATGAAGGGGGTGGCCAAGTGCTGTTTTCGTACCCACGCAACATCTGCCAAGAGGAAGAGGGGCCGATCGAATCCTGGAGGGGTGGCCCGACCCGCCCGCGCCAACGCCGCGGTGGTTCAGAACGGAAGGAAGCGCCCCAGTCAGCCAGTGAAAGCGGCGCGGCTGCCGCGGGCAAACCCGATGAATGGGCGGAAGCGGCAGGAGTGGTTTCTCCGGAACTACTGACGCCGTTGATCACTGAGATTGCCAATCTACTGAAGGATGAAAAGCTCAACGTCAAAGACAAAGTTCTCTTACTCGAGAAGAGCAATTACGTGCTTGCGTTGGCCGCGGGTCGAGGGGTGCCGTTCAAGACGGAGCAGGTTGTCCGTTGGATTGTAATCTATAGTATGATTGTTGTCATAGTCTTAGCCGGACTCACCGCGGTCGGGCGTCTGCCAGAACAAGTTACAACATCATTTATTGGTACCGTTGTCGGCGGGTTGATCGCTACCGTTGCCCAGAAGCTAGGCAAGATCTAGTTGGCTTGGTGGCCGAGACGATGCTTTGCGGTGGACGGATCGAGCAGTACCATTGCAGTTTCCCGGGGAGTCAGTTGAAGGATCCCGGAGACGCGATGGTCCTGGATCCGGCGGTGAATCGCGGCGCCGATTGCCTGACTACATTCCACTTGCGGCACCTCGCCGCGGCGGCGGGGGTACTTGGAATCCGGACGAGCCTGCCAGGTGCCGTGTGGCGGGAGTGCAAGGAGCACCGTAGCACTTCGCCTCCAGCCATCACTTTTGGAAGAGGCCAAGCGGGTCAGTGGAATCGGAAGGCGTCGCTTTAAACCAGTTGATCAACCTGGAAGTGGGGAGAAGGTCTCGGCGCTACGCACAGAGGAGTACTTCCGCGAGCGATCCAGGGGCGCCGACATCGGCAAAGCAAAACGCCTCGTCAAGAAAGCGGGGCGAGGGAACTCGCCGATAGCCGGAGATGAGGTATGACGGTGCCGGTGTACCTTGGCGACGTGGACGGCGATTGACGGGACTGATGCTCGAAAAACGGCCGATCGAATTCCCGGTGGGCCGGCACATCGCCGGGCCGCTTCCCGGCCGAATGGCGATCAGCATCATGGGGATATCGGGATCGAGCTTTCTCCGAGTGGGCGACAATCTGCCCGCTGGTCCCGGCAAACACTAGGCGTTACTCGGGAGCAATAGTCTGATCCTTCCGCTATGAATCTGGTCTCTCTAGAGGCGCTCCGGCCACTCGGCGGAGAAGTAGCATTCGGGTGTCGGCGTGGTCACGTGGCGAGCGGTCGCGCCCTGCGTGCAGCCACTCAGTGAGTGGAGGGCAGCCCAACGACGATGACAACCGCGTAGTCCTGCTTGCGGCAGCCGTTCACGACGGGCATGGCCGCCCCTGGATTCACCGGAAAACCCTTGGTCCGAACGTTCGCGGGCGAGCATGAGTTGTTAGCCGTCGCCGGCGTGTAGCGTGCGGACCGGCATCCGAGATGGGTGACGTCGTAGAGGGTCGCGCCGTCGGCGAGTTCCCACCGCTGATTGCCGTCCTTGTCCTTGGGTTGAATTGTCAGCACGGTCGTCACCTTGCGGTCGCCCGTGACGAGGTATTTCCCAGGAGGCAGCGGAAAGGTCGGCTTCTCCATGATCAAGCCGTGCTCCTCCAGCCACCAGTCCGCGGCGTCGAATTTCCACTGTGACGGCGCCACGCCGCCGGCCGCCTTCAATTGATCGTAGCGGTCCAGCTTGCAACCGCGCGGGCCCGGGTCCTGGCTCCAG